>Ga0209636_10002878_pt1 | contig 17555 bp, 20 predicted proteins | sample DeeMarSWOR152_54_FD_187464 | JGI IMG/M metagenome (GOLD analysis project Ga0209636, IMG submission 187464) | Marine sediment microbial communities from White Oak River estuary, North Carolina - WOR-1-52-54 (SPAdes) (version 2) | ecosystem: Environmental > Aquatic > Marine > Intertidal zone >... | reverse complement strand
TTACTGGTACCTTTTTTCCACAACGATCACAAAAAGTGAATTGTTCACGCCGAATGCTAGGAAATTCCTCGTCTACAGGCAATGCTTTTCCTCCAATGATAGAGTAAGAATTGGAGATATTTTTATATGAATTTTGTGGGTGGTTCAAAACCTACAATCTCTTCATGAAGAACCGTCTTTTTCCTTAACGTAAGTTTTCGGACTACCGTAATCTTGCTCCGCAACTTTCACAGAACTTGTCTTCTGGCCTCGTGGGGCTGCCGCAGTTAGGACAAAATCTTCTCCCCACAGGTTGTGGTGTCGACGGAGTTGTCCGAACAGTTGGCGGCTGCTGCACTTGTGGATACGTGGGCAGATGTGGGGGCATTCGCATAGCTTGTTGAATGGCTTTTACGCGCGCGCATTCTAAAATTGGCTCAATGATAATTGATTCTTGTAAAGATAGCATGGTCTTATCATTTTCCTATGAAGTCACCTCACAGCGCGTGCGCTAACTCAAGACGCATGCGAGCTATCGTGTTTCTTATCGTGCTTTCATTCCGAGATTTACCTACTGGTTTAACTCTGACAAGCTCACCTTTTCTAATTTCAAGGTTAAGCTGCATCTTATCAGGAATCTGTATGATTCCTTTTTTTGAATCCATAGGCTTGACTTTGCATCGGGTTATTTTCCCGTGAACGGTTTCAATTTCAATCTCCTTGATTTCTCTGCCCCAACTCGATAGTGTTTCCCTATCGATACGTACAGTGTTAGACCATGATGCGTACAACATGCCGAGGTTTTCAACTACAAACTGGTTTTCTGAAGGCTCGGTAGTCAACGGCTTCGTTTTAATTTTGAGTTCTGGGTTTTCTTTACGCTCTTTATTCACAGTTTCTTCGGCAGACTCTTTCGAGGGCTCTTTGACTTCTTTAGCCAATGGAATCTCAGAATCTATTTTGTGTGTGGTTAAATTGTTTTTGGGGAAAGTATTGTGATTTTTCTCCAGCTGTTCAACAACTTTTGGAATTTTGGGTTTGGAGAGCATACATTCGACAGCCTTTTTGCACGCTATGCATTCTTCAGGTATCTCCTCTTCTCTTGAACGTTGACTCAAATACCCGAAATGATGTGTGCAATTTGTGATATCAGATCCCTCGTTTGAGAAAATATTGGATTCAAGTCTCTTAACATTATTGAATCCACAATAAGTATTATGACTAATAAAAACTTGATTTAATAGAAAAGAAAAAAGGAGATTTTGACTTTGTTCTTTTCCATCAAGCTTCTATTTTCTGGGATTACGCGCGCGCTCTAATGTCGCTTTAAGGAACAATTTTTGAGGTTTGTGTACTTACAATGTTTCCTCCACTACATAACAGAAAAAACAAAGAGGAGAAAAACTAACGTTTTTTATTAAACTAAATTTAACATTCAAAAATAACTTGCAACTTAATGTACGTGTATTCTTTGTCCGCTTGGGCTTTTAGTCTGTTCCAGTTTTTCTTCACTGTCTTGATGCTCTGAAGGGAACTTGGATATATTTTGGTCCAATCAATGAGGGAGCAGCAGTCGGCAATACTAAAGCCCAGCGCTTCTTTGGTATAAAGAGCAGTCGTGTATTGGTTAAGTAAAGATAGCGTACGATCATGCCGGCGGCTCCTTTTTCCAGCGTTGCAGTATGTTTCTTTATTACTCTTTCACCAGGCGTCAACAACTCTTCAATCGTAATCATCCGTAAATCTCCAAGTCGTTTCAATAACCGTAGAGATTATTCGATTGTTAAGAGTTCGGCGAAATACGCTTGCTTCGCCTTTTCCTCACATGCGTAGGACTATTTTTAGGAATAAATTTAAAAGCTTCAGGCTTTTTCTGTCTTAAATTTTATTGGATTTTATGTTTTCTTGTCAAAATCGGTATTTTCGGAGTGTTTCGCAGCTTTAAAAGGCTGCATAGTTCGTGGAATAAGACCATGTGACTCGTGGAAATTTTCTCGCGGGCGCTTTCTGCATGCACGTGTGCTACTTAGCTTTATGGGTTCAAGTATATGAAAAATGTATCTGCGTTTTCTTTTTTTTGGTTTTATAAGTTTCGGTAAAGTTCGAGTTTCCGAAAAGCTTAAGTTTGGCTCTGAGAGATTACGAGTGCTCGCAAATTTAAAAGAGAGAACCAGCGATGGAAACAGAAGTTTCGCGTGAAGCAGAAGGATACCTCGAAGCAATCTATAGACTTCAAAGAAGAAGAGGAGTTGCTAAAACAACCGAATTGGCAAGCGAATTGAACGTTGTGCCCGGTTCCGTAACAAACACCATACAAAATTTGAAGAAGCTCAAAAGCGCGCACGAAAAGAAATCGCATTAGAATTTTAAAGAACAAACTTTTATACGATTGCGGGTGCAAGATCAGAAAGTCAGCGGAATGCACGTGATTGTCTTGAAAAGTGAAGTGATCAAGAAATTAACTAAATTCATCGAAAGACAACCGAAGCCATTCAAGGTTAACATGGCTAGGGCATCTGCTGGCACCTTTCTTGACAATCTAACTAAACAATTTCGGTCTATATACATCTTGAGACTAGGGGCGACGCCATTTCAATTGGGGCTAGTGAACAGTATAGGAGGAATAGGCGGAACAGTAATCTCTCCGCCAATCGGCTGGCTCGCCGACAGACATGGCATCAGAAAGATGTTCCTGCTAGGGACACCTCTTATGTCTCTGAGTTCTTTACTCTTCGCCATCGCTTTCGATTGGAGAGCGGCAATACCTGCCATGTTCCTTACCTTACTGGCCACCCAACTGTTAGCGACAGCATGTCCCATGGTCTGCGGTAGTTACCTGAAGAAAGAAGAAAGAGCTACTGGAAAACAACTTTGCGACACATTTTCAGCAATCCCCACTCTAATTGCTCCAATAGTGGCTGCTGTGTTAATAACGGAATTTGGAGGGTTAAATTCGGAAGGAATCAGACCCCTTTACCTTTTACAGGCAGTAGGATTCTTGCTAGTTCTCGCCTTTACCTACAAATTTTACTTTGACACTCTGAACAAGCAGGCGTCTCTCATCCCTTCAAATTTTGTTGGGGACATGGGACAAGTTTTCAAAAAGGGTAGAGCAGTAAAACGGTGGATAGTGTACATCTTTCTTTCTTCCACTACAATGTACATAAGTATGACATATCTACCTGCTTTTGTTACCGAAATGAAGTATGGGAACGAGTTTATTGTAGGAGGTATGACGGCCGCCTCGATGGTGCTACCCTTCCTACTTGCTCTTTTATTAGGCAGAGTAGCGGACATCTTCGGGAGAAAAAGGGTGCTGTACATAACCATACCCCTCTACTGCACATCGGTTCTACTCCTCATCTATGCCCAGAACACAATAATGCTTCTAGTTTCCGGAGTTTTGCAAGGGTTCTATCTATTATCAGCCGTAACTCAGGGCGCAATAACTGCGGAACTAGTACCTGTTTCTCTGCTGGGAAGATGGTACGGTGTACTAAACCTCTTTAGGGGGCTGGCAAGTATTACCGCTCCAATAATTGGAGGTTTCATTTGGACTACCATAGGCCCAAGCTATGTCTTCTTTTTCATAATTCTAATCGAGGCTTCGAAGATAATCATTCTCTGGTTGACAGTACCCGAGACATTACAAACGAAATAAACGATACAATGTGACAACCCGTTTACGTTTGAGTGCGCGTGCCATCGAGGAAAACAACGTTGGTCATAAACATCGGTCAAAACAAGATGTAGCCCGTCCCATTAACAAACTTGTAAGCAAAGGCTTGTCTTAGTGCGCATGAGTGCCGTGCATTTACACGCTGTTCCGGAGACTCGCCACAAGATACGGACATGATCCCCGTTGCGCTCGTTGTAGAAGACCCTTGCAGCCAGACCAAGAGATCGTGGCTAAAACGAGCTATGCACGCAAGTTTGTTCAGCGCGCGCTATGATGCTTTTACAGTTAAAGGTTGCCTTTATAGTAACTCGTTGCTGGGCAACCTACACACGCTTCAGCTTTGTATCTATTGCATGGGCGACAGTCGACTTCGCAAGGTGTGACCTCTCTCTCCTTACTTGTGAGGTGTTTTCTTATCGGTAGAAATGGTGAATAGTAGATGTTGCCGATTGGATAGAACTCAGATCTCCGGATTCCTTTTCCGCTTCTTAAAGAGCACTTTTCCACCGATATGCTCTCAAGGGTTTTTTGATCTTCCGCTACCACAAGGGCGATGATATTGTACCCTCCTAAGGTTGTGAAAATGTGAACCACACGTGGGCATTCTCTGAAGCGGTCTAGAAGCCTCTGCATTGCTTCTGCACCTTCCATCTCGATCAAAACAATTGCTGCGCGAAGGTCTAACTGCTCAGCGTTGACCAGCGCCGAGATTCTTATAATTTCATTTCGAAGCAGTTTCCCCACTCTCTTTTTTGCACCCATGCTTGAAAAGTTTACCATCTTCGCCAGTTTATCAAAGGTTGTTCGCCCGTCTAGCTGTAACTGTGAGATTATTTTACTGTCAACATCGTCCATGAACTACACCAACACACCCACATTGGGTTTATTTTATAAACGCAAGGTATTAACATTGTTTACCCGTTAAACCTTTCTTCTATCAGATGAAAGCTGGCGGAGGAAAGAAGATAGCAGAAGATCTAGCAATTCCCTTTCTCGGCAAGATTCCCATTGACCCGCAAATCTGCAGCGACTCATATAAAGGATCACCTTTCACAATCGAACATCCAGACTCTCCAGCATCAAAAGCCTTCATGGAAATCGTCAAAAAAGTTGAAGAGTTTCTGAAACAAAGAAAGAAGTTGGAAACACCGGATATACTAGAAACCACTGGGAAGGGGGTGCATAAGTGAAGATTGGAGTATCATCTTCAGGAAATAACATGGAAGCTCTAGTGGATCCACGATTTGGAAGATGCCCTTACTTCGTGTTAGTGGACTCTGAGTCTATGCAGTTCGAAGCCGTTCCCAACTTAGCGGCAACATCAGGGAGTGGAGCAGGAATCCAAGCAGCACAAACCATCACCAGTAAACAAGTTCAAGTCTTGATAACCGGCAATGTTGGACCCAATGCACTTCAGGCTCTATCTGCGGCAGAAATAACTGTTATTACAGGAGCTTCAGGAAAAGTGAGAGAGGTCATCGAAAAATACAAGAAAGGCCTTCTTTCCGAGACTAGAGAGCCTACTGGGAGAGTACATTTTGGGATGGGAGCTGGTAGAGGACACGGTCGGAGAAGAGGGCAACAATGAGAAGTTTTCCTTTGAAACAAAAAATAAAGGAGGTGGCAAGATGGTTAGAATAGTCGTCCCAGTAATGAATAAAACTGGTTTGGATGCTCAGCTGTCAGAGCATTTTGGAAGAGCACCATACTTCACCGTCATCGAACTAGACGAAAACAGAAGGGTTGTAAGTCAAAGAACCGTGCCTAACACAAGTGAGCATTTCGGCGGCACCGGACGCCCACCCGATAGAATCTTACAGTTCAAACCCGACGCCCTCATCACATATGGGATGGGCCCCCGTGCACTGAACATCTTTCAAAGTGCCAACGTTGCCGTGCTACAAGCAAACGCAAACACGGTCAGAGATGTGGTATCCGCGTACGGCAATGACAAGCTTGAAGAGTTGACTGAAGGTTGCCACCACGCACAACACCCATAGACGAATCTAATACAATTAGCCCATTCCTTGGAGGAATAAACATGTCAAAGTTGACGAAAGAGAAGTTTGAGCTATTGAAAGATGCTGGTTGTTCGGAAAAGGTTTTAGTTTTTCCGGAGCTTTGTAACAGTTGCGGCGGTTGCGTTATTGTCTGTCCTAGAAAAGCCATCAGCGAAGAACAGCACAGAATTGGGACTTTGAAATGTGGTCCGGCTGGCGATTTAGAGGTTGTTTATGGGGAGCTTGATGTGGGTGAGCCTATGGCGGTTCCAGTGATAAGGGAAGTCGAGAGGCGGATTGAAAGTGATAAAACTGTAATTCTTGATTCTCCTCCGGGAACCTCCTGTCCAGTCATAGAGACTGTTAAGGGAAGCGACTTTTGCGTTCTTGTGACTGAACCCACTCCTTTTGGTCTACACGACCTGAGAATAACGGTTCAAGTTTTGGAGGATATGGAGATTCCCTTCGGCGTTGTTGTTAACCGGCAGGACTAGGCGACAAAAAAGTCTACGAATATTGCGAAGAAAAGAACATCCCCATACTGCTGGAAATTCCCTACGCGCGCGCTGTGGTAGCGCGCACTAGTAATGTCTACGCTAGGAAAAGAGGACCTCTACTCCTTTACAAGCTTTTTAAAAAACTGTCGATTCCAACGAGATCAGCTTAGGCTAGCATTAATAGCCGAAAAGCTATGCCGCCAATGAGTATTGCAAACAAGATTTCAAATACTGTTATGAAATATGCTTTTTTCCATCCAAACTCTTTAGCCAGGGCTGCGATGGTGGCTATACATGGTATGTATAGCATAGCTACTAGAGTGAACACAATCATCTGGGTTGGAGTCATGACCTGGGCAAAATTTGTTGTTCCGAGAAGAGTCGCGAGCATTATCAACGTCAGTTCTTTTCTTAAGACACCGAAGATCAACGTTATCCCTGTGATGGCAGGCAACCCTAGCCAAGTAACTGTTACCGGGTTAAGGACGTTTGCGATCGGTTCTAGTAAGTCGAGAATCTCTATCATCTTGATTATGAGACTGCCTACAATTATTAGTGGGAAGGCCATCTTAATGAATTCCGATAATCTAAACCAAGTTTGCTTCAACACCGTTTTCAGATGAGGCATTTGGTAGTCATGCATCTCCATTATTAGTGCGGTTGGCTCGCCAGGCAAAGCCTTGAATGCCAGTCTTCCTAGGAAGAGGATAATCAACAAGTCGATAATGTACAAGGTTAGGGCCCATTGAATACTGACAAATGCCCCAACCAGACCGAGAATGATAACCGTTGTTGCGGCGCAGGGTACCAGCGTAACAACGAAGGCGGTGAGAAGCCTTTCCCTTTCGGTCTCCATTATTCTGCATCCTAAACACCCTGGAACGTTACAGCCGAAGCCAAGCATGACCGGAATGAAAGCCTTTCCATGTAAACCTATTTTGTGCATTAGATTGTCCATTAAAAACGCGATTCTGCTGAGATATCCGGAGTCCTCAAGAAAGTACAATATTAAATAGAATGGAAGGATATAGGGTAGCGCCACTGTAACGCCTCCTATAACCCCCTCCATAACTCCACCCCAAACCAGTTTTCCAACAACTCCAGTTCCCAACATGCCCTCAAAAATCGGCTTCAAACCAAAAAGGGAATCTCCTAAAAGACCGGATGTGTAGTCTCCAAAAGTAAAGATGGAGTAAAAGATCGAGAGCACTGCCACAGCCATTATTGGATAGCCAAAAATCTTATGGGTTGTTAGGGTATGTATTCTCTCTCTCATCGGCGGTTTTATTGGCAGTGTTATCTCTTGAACTTCTCTTGCGATCCTGCTTGCAACCTCATAACGCTCAGAGGTAATTACAGTTGAACAGGAATGACCGTGAATTTCCTCAATTTCTCTTCTAAGCTTTTCCGCAGTCGACACGATCAAAGGGTCTATTTTAAAAATTTCTTTCTCGACCTCCTCATCTCCTTCCAGAAGCTTTATTGCAACCCATCTAGCCGGGTACTTAAACTGAATTTTTTCAACAAGGTTAGAAATTTTTTCGATCCTTTTCTCGATTTCTTTCCCGTATTGCGCCTTAAGAGGTTTTGTATTCGCTCTTTTCTCAATGGTCTCGATGGCTTTTTCCAGTAGCTCGAAGATGCCTGTTCCAGTTACTGCCACGGTCGGAATAATCGGTATTCCTAAGAGTTTCTCTAATTTTTCATGATCGGTTCTCATTCCCTTTTTCTTAGCCATGTCCATTTGGTTTAGTGCCATGATCATCGGAGTTTCCAGTTCGAGTAGCTGTAACGTGAAGAACAGGTTTCTTTCAAGAAGCGAAGCGTCTATTATGTTTATGACTAGGTCGGGCCTTCCGACTGCTATGTACTCCCTTGAAATCAACTCCTCTATGGAAAAGGTTGATAAAGAATAGATTCCCGGGAGATCGATAATGTCTATTGTATAGCCTTTAAAGTGGAGGGTTCCTTCAGCTTTTTCAACGGTTTTTCCAGGCCAATTTCCAATATGCTGATGCAAGCCCGTCAGCTGATTGAATATGACAGATTTACCGACGTTAGCGTTGCCGGCTAAAGCAACTGTAAATTTATTTTTCATCACCTATTTATCTCCACGAAAATTCTTTCAGCCATTCCCCTACCTATAGCCAGCCTTGAACCTCTTACGATAACTTCTAAGGGCCCATGGAAGGGCGCTGACTTAACCACCGTTACTTTAGTGCCCGGGGTGAGACCCATGTCTTCAAGTCTTTTTTCGAATCCCCAGCCTCTCCTTGCTCTTCGGTATTCCCCTCGCCCTCTCCCTAGACCAACCCCTACAGAACTTATGATTCCGCTTTCTCCATTCCTCAGATAGGACAAACGCAGCTCCATCGTAATCACCCCCTCATTTTTCCATCAGTTCTCTTAACGTTGATGATTGATGCGACCTTGTAGTCTAGTGCATGGCTGGTGTCACTGACCCTAATGGTTACGGGACCCCCAGAGGATGTTTTCCTTTCAAGTTCTACACATACTCCAGGTGTAAGACCTAATGTAGCAAGGTATTGTAGTACCCCGGCGTTCTCCTTGATTATCTTAACTATGATTCCGCTTTCTTTAGGACTGAGATTCACCAAGGGCTCTGATTTTTCTTCGATTATTCCTCCACATGCCGTTGGTATAGGATTCCCATGAGGACAAGTTTTTGGGTGCCCCAAAGTTTTTTCTAGAGGTTTGATGATGTCTGGTGTGATGGCGTGTTCAAGCTTGCAGGCTGCTTCGTGGACTTCGCTCCAATCAACGTGCAGTACATCCGTCAACAGGCGTTCGGCGAGGCGGTGTCTCCTCAAAATGTTTAGGGCTAATTTCCGTCCCTTCTCTGTTAGTTTTACCCCCTTGTAAGGTTCGTGTATAACCAAACTCTGCCTTTCTAATCTCTCTATAGTGTTTGTGACTGAGCCGGGCACTACCTTCAATTGGCGGGCAAGCTCCATGGTTTTGGCAACGCCTGTTTTATTCTCTAGGCGGTAGATTGCCTCAAGGTATTCTTCAGCTTTGCTCGAGACTGTGGTTTTCTTGGATTCCATGAGTTTTTTCACCAAGAGGAAATTACGACTCCTCGTAATTCTCTTGCGCGCTTATAAATAAGCTTTGCCCCTACTCCAAATTTCCATCTTTTATCTGATGACTTTGTTTGGGTGTGCATCTATTTCTTCAGGGTCTGCTCTTTCTCGTCGTAAACTTGCGTGAATACATCGTGTCCAAGCTTCTCAAAAAACGTCAATTCCAATTAGCTCAGATGTCAATTTAAACTTCCTAAGTGAACTCGCGGAGACGTCTGTCAAGACCCCTAAAGTGAGATGCACATAACATTTTGAAATTATTTTCAACATGTAATGTTAGTTTTTACGTGCGCACTAGGCTGTTTAGAAATTGCTGTTGATTTCGTGGTTGCCGTCTTTTTTGGGTGTTCTCTGCTTGTTTTTTTCTCTGTTTTTCGGATGTTTCTATTCGGAATGAAGTGTCTGGGGTGACTTCTGCCTTTCCTGTTTTCTTTTTTGAGGGTTAACCCTATCTGAACCCGTCTTTAACATCTCTTCTTTTTGCTTCATTGGGTGGTGTAGTGTTTTATGCTTCTTATGAGGCTTGGCTTGTGCTGCGCGCGCGCTATGTCTATTTCTGCTGGATTCTCTTGGAGGTAACCCCGTCAAGTTCTATGGCCTTCTCCTCGCCTGTCTTTACGTTTCTAAACAAGACTTCATAGATCGGAGTGTAGATCAAAGCACGCTCGTCAACTTCAAACAGTTCATGGACAATTCGCTTTATATCATTTGGTCGTTTAACTATTCTGGATCTGATAATGTCTAAGTCTGCGTCTGGGGCAATTTCCAGTTTTTTAGCTTTATCGCCGAGTTCAGCCAACATTTTCTCAGGATGCTCTTCAGAAGGAGCAGAGGGTAGCTGCTCGAGTGGAACCTCACGACCAGATTTGTCTAGGATCAGAGAAGCTTTATCCTCATACAGCAAGTTTTCTTCGCCGTCAAGTTTAATCACCTTATAGCCCCTTGATGATGGATCCTTCGTTTCTTCAGGCTTAAATTTCTGGTTTAAGAGAGTAACTTCTCGCACTTTCTCTTCAACATTAATCGTGTAGGCGCACGTGCGGCAGTAATCAATCGTGTACTTAGCGCTAATTAAGATGTACGGCGCATAATACTTGTCAATGGAAACAAACTGTATTTCTTCAGGTTTAGGCTTCAAAAATCCAAATCTGACAAACAATTTGTACTTCAGCTTCTCCCCAGCGATCTTTACGACCGTGGGGTCAACAAGAGTTCTGTAAACAATCGTATTCCTTTCAGCTATTTTTTCATTAACAGGCACTTTTTCAGTCAACAATTGAACCCCATAATTTAATATCATCTCTTTAATTAAGTTTTATTCGCCAAGCAAGCACTAGAGACTATGTCACACTGATAGGTACCTTGGCTATTCGTTTTCGCATCAATTAGACTTGTGCCTAAACACGATAGAAATATTTTCTCACGAAGTTTTCACTCTTGTTGTTCTCGGATGGTCTTCCGCATTAAATCCTGAACAGCCTCGCTGTGTCCACTAGGATAGAATGGTTTAACTATCTTCTCGTCAAACTCTTTAAGCAGCTCAGCAGGAATGTCACGGACCAACATAAACTCAAACCCCTGCTCATATCTCTCAAAAAGCTCCAAAACCAATTTCGCCAACGCATCAACAATTTCTAATGTTTCTCTACTAACTCGTATATAGGGCATAGTTTCTACATCCGGCTTCACATTCACCTAATTCCCCTTTCTTCGCTCATTCCACTTCTTTTTCCTATCTGCTCTTGTAGGACATGCAACCCAAAACTATGATAGATGCTATCATAGCCCAAAAAAACAATATCAGCGTCCTAGCCGCCTCGACGGCGATTTCTTGAAACATTTTAACCAATATCCCTTTCTTTCGGTTACCTAAAAACTAACTTTCGACAGCTGAAATGAGCATGTACAAAACATATTTCCAAAGCTGATATAACCCAAGCAAAACTGCAAATCGTAATTGTGATATAAACAGTCACTCAGGAATAGTAGTTCATGCTTTGCCAAGCTGAGCCACTGAATATGCTTGTTTAGCGCGTGCGCTTTTAGCTTCAAGAAGGAACAAAAAATAAATTCTAAACTAGCACAGAAATCGGGTGTGAACAGGAACGGGTTGCTGAGGGAGCTATATGGATGTAGAAAAAGAAGTTGTTTCATACTTACACGAATATGGAAACACAAAGGAAAGCGACATAATCAACTACGGCGTAGAGGAATTCAACTACTCTTCAAAAAGAATGAAAAAAGTCATAAAGCGAATGGTGATAAAGGGTAAAATCCACTTCATTGTTCACAGCAAACTTGAGCCACCAGCAGTTTATGTTAGCTTGAGAGAACCTTTGCCTCCCGAAATTGCGAAGATCCTCCTTGAAGCCTTCATTCAAATGAAAGCAGCCGAAGAAGACGCGCAAAAGATTCTAGAAGAAGCCGCGGCACTTGCGGAGAACAGAATTAAAGAGAGACATTCACAAACATCTTAGGCAGGCTGTAGATTAATCAGCGTGCGCCTACTTCACCTTTAACACGTAAATCTAGTGTTGCCTAACTCTTACATTAATGTTCTTGTGGGCTTCTAGAGCGAGTACTCTCGTATATTGTGGCTACAAGTAATGTTACTACCATGAGCAGTGGCATGATTATGATTGACTGAAATTCGGGTATTATGTGGATTTCATGTGTTGAATGCGGATAAGCGAAGTAGATCCATCTGTGGGTGGCGTTGTCATATATCGTGTTGTTGAAGTGTAGAGCTTCTGTTAGCCCATCGTCGATTATAACAGTGTATGGAGGCGGCATCAGACTTTTTTGGATGTACAACCTACAGAAGCCGTATGTTTGATTTGCAGTGATGTTGGAGACATGTATTCTGATTGTGCTGTTGGACTCAAAATATTCAAAGTCCTTAATAGTGGAGTTGGAAATTACGTTCACATCATAGTCTAGGGAAGTGTTGAAACTGTTAAACATGCCCATCATGGGATAATGATCAGTGTTGTTTTCATTAATTTGATGCCAACTGTCGCCTATTCCATCATGGTTTAAGTCAACACCAGTGTAGTTGCTCCAGTAGTTCCCCTCGATACCATTATCCCAAAAATTTGTGTGGCGCGCGTTCACGTACACTTGTTCCCCGTTGTCGATGAAGTTGTTGTGGTAAATGCTATTGTTTTCACATCTGGCCCGTAGCGCTATGCCCAAGTTATTTTCTGTTATCAGGTTGTTGTAGATGGTGTTGTTACTGGAATACTTGAACGAGAATGGAGTAGGTTCTATTAGTATACCCCGAAAACTTTTTCTTATCACGTTATTGTAGATGATGTTGTTGCTGGAATTAGACATGTAGACACCAAAATCATTAGCGTACAACGTGTTCCCACGAATAATGTTACTACCGCCGTCCCACATCCACACACCACTGCCCTGTCCTGCATGTGTGCTGAATGACAAGATGTTATCAGCAACGATGTTGCCACTGGATGAATCGAGAACGAGATTCTCATATCCGCCTCTAGTCACATTATTACCGATAAGAAGGTTGTTGTTAGATGAAAGTATTTGGATATTCCTTCCCCACGCATTTAATTGGTTATTGCTGATTGTGTTATTATTGCAAAAGTAAAGTCGGATGCCATAATCCCCGGGTGTTTCAATAGTTACGTTCTCTATCCTTGAATTATTTGTGTGCACAAACAGCAAACGTCCATCAAAGGTTAAGTCTTTCACCGTGACATCAGTCGAGTTCACTGCTACTGCATACCCTGCATCAGACGGAACTTGCCTTCCATGCTGATTCACCCAGTAGTAAATCGGCTTGCCACCAACAGTGTTCGATTCATCTATGTCATGAATGAAGTGTTCTAGAGAAGAGCCCCAAACACCAAATTTCGACAACGCATTATTTCTTAAAGTGTTGAATGAGGAACTGGATAATCCAACAGAAGTACCGTCGGTCTTGGTTATATTGTTGCCACTAATAATGTTATTATCAGAAGAATCTTCCAGTGTGGTTCCAAAGTCCACTTCCGAGATGTTGTTGCCACTGATTTTGTTTCCACTTGAGGATCTGAGGCAGATGCCCCTTCCGTCAGGGTTTGTTACTGCGTTGTTGAGGATGCTGTTGCCCCTCGAATCTTTTAGAAAAATGCAAACGTCACCACCACATATGACGTTGTCAGCGATGGTGGTGTTTCTTGTGTTGTCCAGAATAATTCCGCTACATAAATAACATTGGCTGCTGTTTCTTATGGTGAAGCCGCTTATGTAGACGTTGTCAGCGGTCACGCGGATTACGGTTCCTGTTCTGTTTCCGTCAATGATGGTTGTTGTCTTGTTTTTTCCAATTAGTGAAACCGATTTGTGTACACGCACAAGTTCATAATACGTTCCTGGATCAACCAGTACCGTATGTCCACTCACAGTTTCAGCAGCGTCAATCGCTTCTTGTATTGTTGTGTAGTTTAAGCCTGTGTCAAGATTGTGAACCGGATAGCCATTAGGGGCATTCACCTTAACTGGCTTGAATCTGACACATAGAAAGGGATACAACAATACGAACAGGCTTAAGACAAAGGCAAGTTTTTTGCTCATATCACACCGTAATTATATACATCATTCAATTTCTTATGCCTGTCGGTGACATCTTCAATTGAACTTCAAATACGCGCACGCAGGCAAGATGGCTAGGCAGGCTAGGGGGTGGCGTGTTGGTTGTTCCCAACCTCTAGAGGAGGGTTAGCTTTTTTCCACTTTCACTCTTCACTTGCAGAGCGAACCCTACCAGGCTAGGGCAACCCCGTTCGGGTATACCTAAATCACTCTTTGCTGCGTTCCCTCTTGTACGCATCAATTTTATGTTAAGTGAGCAAATTTAAGGCTTTTATAGCTTACGACATAAGCGTTACGACTCTTTCCAAACTCAGGGTACATGATTTACTTAGAGGCATTGACGATCCTTTCAGCTTCTTTGCCGTCTTCCTATCGATGTCTAGACTTAGATTTGGCGTGCGCGCTCGACTCGCAGCAAAACTTCAAAATCCACGATTACTTCAAATACACCTCCACACGCTACGACACTGGAAGGCCACAATGGAATATCACCGCACCAAAGACGTCTTCCACGTCAAAGAACTCCTTTGTCACAAGAAACTAGACAACATTGCGATCTACGTCCAAATAGACAAAAGATTATTCAACGAGACCGACGAAGGATTCACCTGCAGAGTAGCTCATAACGTCGGCGAAGCAATTGCCTTAACAGAAGCAGGCTTTGAATACGTCACCGGTGAATATAACGACGGCGGCAAAATCTTCCGCAAACGTAAATAGAACCACCCGCCTAAAAAATGGTCGGGGTTAGGAAAAAGTCCATGAAAAGTGGCCGAGGTGAGGTAGCCTGGTAGCCTACGGGCCTGTGGAGCCCGGCGCCCGGGTTCAAATCCCGGCCTCGGCCCTCGCATATCTGAAATAAGGATGAAAGAGTATGAAAAAGGATAAGAGAAGCGGAAAACTTGCTTTGGTGGCTCACTGCATTCTGAATCAAAATTCTCGTGTCTTAGGCCTAGCGGAGAGATCAAGCGTAATAACGGAAATTGCGGGATTTTTGATGCATAACAAAGTGGGTATTATCCAGATGCCATGTCCAGAATTCACCTATGCCGGCATATTAAGGCAGCCTCAAACTAAAGATCAATATGATAACGTCACGTTTAGAAGGCACTGCAGAAAAATTGCCAAAGAGATTGTTGACCAGATCCTAGAGTATGCAAAATGTGGGATAAACGCAAAGATGGTAGTAGGCGTTGACGGGAGCCCAAGCTGTGGTGTGAATGAGACTTCAACGGGGAATCCCTGCAATGACATGGCAGAACGTGGAAGAGTAAAGGGTTCTGGAATTCTTGTCGAGGAACTGCATCTTGCATTGAGTAAGAGGAAGATTTCGATTCCATTTTATGGAATACGGTATGAACGATTGCCAGAAGATTTGGTTATGATGGAAAAACTGCTTAAGGACTAGATTGGAGGCTTAACATGCTTTTTCGTAGCTTTGCTTTTCCGCATCCACTTTTCAAACTCCTTTGATGGAGGATTCTCGACAAAGAGCCGTTTTCTCCTGGCTTCCAAGAAAAGGTTTTTCTCTGTTAGAAATTCGGCGGCTGTCAAAATTTCATGTCTATGTCTGTGCGCTTTCTCAAAAACGTTTTTGGCTTTTTCCCGCCATTTCCCGTCCCTCAAAATATGATGTTCCAAAATTGTGCAGGGCACGGTTTCAACAATTTTTTCCAGGTTTTTTAGTCCAGCTTGAATATATTTCTCGTTGACTTTGAATCCAGCCAAATATAGAGGCGGTCCGCCTATCATTATCAGCTGCGGTTTTTCCCTGATGATCAACCCAAGTGTGTGGGGGCACATAGGACCCTGAACGTCAGGTGCAAACATGAATTTCTCGTCTTGGCATTCAATAACTGTCATTAGAACCCATCCTAGAGCGGAGTTTTCAGGACCATGAAAAACAGGCTCCGAAAATCTAACTCTTGTGGATTTTCCGAAGACAAAGGTTTTTTCATCCGCGATCACAAGTTTTTTCGCAAATTTTCCGCCTGTTTTCTGGAATACCCATCCTCTTCGTCTCTGGCTATAATTGATTTTTTCTTTAGGATTCTTTGTTAAGACTGTTTTTTCCTCGTAGATTTGCCTCGCCGTTTCTGTTGCTGCTGTCCAATTACATAACCAATCTTCATAAGAAGGCGTATGATGATCGAAGTGATAATGGCTCAATGTTGCAATTTCAGCTTTTTCGGCAGCTTCTACGATTTTTCTGCGACAACGATCTATGGCTTTGATTTCTTCCGGGTGCGGGGGCAAACCGAAACGGTTTGGACAGAGGGAAACTCCAGCATCCAAAAGTATTCTTACATCTGGGGTTTCAATGTAAGTGCACATTGATCTCACGCCAAGGCTTTCCGCAGCCAACGGGACAACGCGAATATGTTTTAGCATACCTACAAATCCTAAAGATTCGGTATCTTTCTTACCAGAATTAACGCACGCGCCAACTTCTTTCAAGCTCCTCCAAAAACACTGCTTAAAATGTCTAATAACCTTTTTTAACCCTAAGCTCTTAAGCTCGCGGGAAGAGGAAAATTCCATAGATTTACTTGCTAACAAACATTAGTAGCACGCGCTCAATTTCAAATTATTCCTTCTTTTCCTTGTTTTTCTGCGTTAACAGATGCTTGGCTAAGGATGAAAAAGTTAGAGGCTGATAGCGAACTTCCCCAGCCAAGTCTATCAGGAAACTATCAATGTTCTCTAATTCAAGAAACTGGAACTGTTGGGCCCAATTAGTAAGCTCCACAAAGGACTTGTAGTCTCTGTGAATGGAAATCATGATTGCGTTGTATCCACAGCCCATTCCCCTCTCGGCCATAATGATTTCAAAAGGGCCTTTCTTGAAGCTTTCGCTAAGGATTTTCTTTGCTTTCGTAATTTTTTCCGCATCAAAACGTTTTTCATACTTGAAAAAAGTGACAGCCAATATTTCAAATCCGAGTTTACGAAAGTCGGGTATCACAGTGTATTCTCTGATGTATCCTCCCTTCTCCAGTCTATTTCGCGCCCTTGTCACTGTAGGCTGAGACGTTCCAATCGCCTTAGCCAAGTCTCTGTCGCTTCTCCTAGCATTCTTCATCAATTCAGAAAGCAGCTTCAACTCGATCTTCTTCACGATTACTCCCTCTTTTCCTCATGACATACTCTGCAGACTTCAGTATATTAATATTATATCCTGCATCAAACTTTTGTTTTATTCGCGCGTGAACATTGGTAAGAATACAGATTTGAATAACTTTTATTTAGGTCCAACTTTTTATTTCTGCATGGCGGGCGATGACGACTCTGGCCCCGCTGAAACAAAATGATTGGGATCTTGAGTGCGAGAGCTCGCCAATTTCTATTTTTCTGCTGGTTTCTCCCAAAGTTCAAGCATTCTTTTTTTAAGTTCCCTGCGTTTTCTTTGCAAAAATCTGTAAACCGTGCTGTGTAGGCTTCCTTTAATCAGCATTTGTATGGCTCCTCTTGCGGCTTGAACTTGTTCAATGTTTCCAATTATGGCAACTGTGTGGCCATAGACAGACACGTCAGTTTCAGTTAATTCTTCAATTATCCTTCTGGTTTTGCCATCCATTCCTATTATTCGGCCTTTGACGCGTCTGATGTCTGATTCGGACCTTCCGAAAATAACCCGTAAGTCTATTACGTCTAAAACGGCTTCTTCGTCACGGATTAGGCGGAAGGTACGTTC
>Ga0209636_10002877_pt1 | contig 17557 bp, 16 predicted proteins | sample DeeMarSWOR152_54_FD_187464 | JGI IMG/M metagenome (GOLD analysis project Ga0209636, IMG submission 187464) | Marine sediment microbial communities from White Oak River estuary, North Carolina - WOR-1-52-54 (SPAdes) (version 2) | ecosystem: Environmental > Aquatic > Marine > Intertidal zone >... | reverse complement strand
AACCCTAATTTTTTTCATGGATAAAAAATCTTACATCTCTGTAAAAGCGTTATTGATATTGTCTTTAGCAGTTATATTAATTATAGGAGTTATATTGGGAACTCAAATGCTTCTTCCTGTGTGGGGGGCGGGGCACATTTGCGTTACGGCCCAAGAGACGAAGATAAATGATATGAATGGAATAGCAGATGAAGTGAAAAGGAATGGAATAACTCAGAGTAATGTTGGGTTCAAGGTTGAATATTGTGTAGAGTGTATGTGGTATGACAGTACAAACAATCGTCTAGCCGTAATGTACACTTCAAACCCCGATGAACCCATATATTATACTGTTTCATTGCCATGGATCGGTATTGAATCTGACCTTTCATCTTGTACAGACGATATGATATTGACAACTAGTAAGACATGTATATTTGAAATAAGTGTGGATTCAGTTGAATACGTAACGGGTTGTTAATTTGCTAAAAACTTAATTTAATGAAAAACATAATATAAAATATGGCTAGGACCCTGCAACAAACAATCTTCTTGATTATAACCATCATCATCCTACTCCTCTCTGCAATCATCTTGATAATGACTGTTCAGGCAAACATCACTTTTTGGATGATCAGGCCTTCAGAGTCTGCTGCTTTAGATATTGTTAGTATAATCACGGCATTGGGTGGGACGACTGGGAATGTTGAAACAGAATACAAAGGATTTACATCAAAAATAGACTATTACTTATTGAATCGTGATAAAATGATATGTGTAATAGCACAAAAGACACCTGAAACGATGGTTGCGGCAAGTGGTGTATTGACCACGATTAACTGTTATTCCGCTCCATTTGTAATAGAAAGTACAACTGGAATATATTATCCCCCGTCAGGAGAAGCCGTTGATCTTATATTCGACAAATGGTATGAAGAACCTTTTGTAAAGGTTGCATCAATTTGGTGACGAAATGAAAAGTTTAAACAAGAACGGGTTGGAAATCGTCCCGTCTACTTTTATACTTCTATTAGTTGTCATAGCCGCTGGAGCAGCTGTCATGCTAATATTGATGGGAAAATGGTTGGATATAGTTGGTTTTAGGTATAAGATGGAAACGCAAAGAAATGCTATGAATCTCATACAACTCATCGTTACAAACAGCCCTATCGTCGAAAAGGAAATTGAACCAAATAAAATCATTATTGATTCTGAAAGTCTTGATTCTTATGAAACAAATTTTGAAGTTAAGAATCCGAGTAATCCTTCACAAGAACATATTGATTGGGAGGGATGTTGTGATTTTTTAGATTTTGATCATAATCTCACTGTCATCGACATAGGTGATCCTGATATCCCCGACGATGATATCACAAGTAAATTTGGTAACCTTATCTTTAAAGAGGAATCAGAATGTTATCCTAATAGAATTAGGGGGTTTGCAGATTTACCAGTAGTTGTCCAGAGTAATGGGGAGTATAATCCAGGTTTAGCATACGTTGAAGTAATGAAAACTCCTCTCTCTGAGTTGAGCTTCTGGCTTTCTCAAGCATTTATGAGAACCTCTTGGGACAAATATTGGGATGTCTTCTCAGAGGAGGAGAGTTATAGTGTATCGATTGTTTTAGACCCTGAAATAAAACAAGTCTTCATCGATGAAGTCAAGAAAAGAATTTGTGTGTGTGTTGACTATGAATGCTCCGACCCCCGTTCAAAAATAGCTTGTAAGGAATTTTTTTATGATGAAAATGTTGAATTTAAGAAATACGAGTCATCGCCTGCAACGGATTGTTATTATGCAAAAATTCTGATGAAAAAGGAACCTGGGTGCATTGGTATATATTACCCTGGTCCAGGTACGGTGGCAGAAGAATGTTAACTAATAAAAAAGGTTTGGGAATAATAACGACAATAATAGTTAGTTTAGCATTGTATGTTTTTTTCACACTTCTTGTTTTTGTTTTTCTAATTTCGTTTCAATATCATATAGAATTGGAGATGAGAGATATATACGTATGGAACAAAGTTCAAGATTATCCAATGAGTTTATTGTCTTTAGATATTGACGGGAGATCTTTCATTTCTAAGATTAATGAAGTTTATTATCTTGGTGATGAGACCGAACAAAATAATCTCAGGAATGACATTGAAAAAATAATCGATGGGCAAGCTTTTTATTTTTTTGGTGAATCGGCAAGAAATTTTGAATTTGATATTCAAATAGGTAAAATTTCTATCAGTCAATGTGTAGGGGGTTGTTACTGTAATGTTTGGCAACAAATGTTTTGTGACCCCAATACTGGCATATGTTACCCTATGGGGCTTGCAGGTGTATGTTCAGATGCATGCCCCAATTCAGTTGCATGTGCTGCTGGAACATGGTATGATCCAACGGTGTGTTATGCTGCAGGATACATATACTATAGAGATGAGTATCCGATTCCATTGGTTTTCAATGGAACTGATGAACTTGTTGAGACACTTAGTTACAATGTTGTTGAACTTCAGTAGATGATAAAAATGAATAAAGGTATATGGGGACCTGGACTTCTGATAGTCCTATTAATTTTTATATTAATTTTAGTGTCATTTTGGGTCAGCACATCGTTTGGGGAGGAAACAACCATACTTAGATATCTTTTCGAAGCTGCCATAATATCAGAATCAGACAAAGTCGAAACTTATGTTAGATCTTTCCAACGTGCAACAGAACTTTCTTCAATCCAAACAATATACGATTCTGGCAATGAAAACTTAGTTCTTCCGTATGAGATTGTTACAGATGGTTATCCGAGGTATTCAAACAAGTACAAGATGGCTTATTGGCAAATATATGATGTTTTAGAGAATAAGATGCCCCCGCCAGAAATTATGCTTAACAAGACAAAACAGGAAATATCATGGATTTCAAGCTGTTACCTTTACAATTATCAAAAGGCATTCATGGATTTTTCAGGGGCTTCAGAATCCGGTATTTTAATTCCAGATCCAGATTTTAGCCCAACATTCACAAATGTAACTTTTTTTGATGACCAAACTATAACTATTGCGGGAGAGGAAACAGTTTTCCAGAAGACAACCAATGTAGAAGGCAGAAAAATTGAGGTAGTGAGATATTTTAATCCTTATATTAATTTAAATGTGAAGTTTGGGAGGATAATTAGGAAGGCATGGGACATAGTCGACAATGATATACTGGGCGAATGCGTGAGAGGTGTAACATGTTCGTATACTACCGAAGAAGGACTTCGGAATGAATTGAATGGACTTTCTAATAATTTTAAAGAGAGTGATATAGATGTTGTTTTTGATTTAAAGGACCCTAATTATGGAATCATAAATGTCTCAATCTATGATACATCTAGAAACTATGTCATCTACTCTTTAGCTAATGACACAATTGGGAATAGATTACTTGGAGTGAACTTTCTGGTTAAAGTTGGGGATAATATAGATAGATCAGATGAATTCCCTGTCGATTCTATTTCTGGTTTTGATGATTGTTCAGCTTATTCCGGCCTGGGAATAATAAGTCCGAAAGGGACAGATGACATATGCAAATTCTTTAAATTCGAGCCAAACACAATCGAAGTTTGTCAAGATACAGATGGTTTGGGTTATGGCAGAGCTGGCACTTGCACAGATTTCGTAGGTTCATACGAAGATATGTGTTTTGATTTGGATAATGACGGTACAGATGAAACAGTATATGAATATGGTTGTCATTCATCAGATGTTTGCTATTTCATCCAACATCGTTGTGGGACAGATGAATGTGTTAATAATGCCTGTGTAGTTGAGTGCACACAAAAATCAGAATGCTCCGATGCCAATGTTTGTACACAAGATATTTGTAATGTAGGAGGATCAGTAGACGAGAATTATTGTAGCAACCCAAATGAGGCGTCGGGAGTATGGTGTGGGACAAAATATTGTAGTTCAAGTAATTGCCAGTGTGTTGGTAAGGATTGGGTTTGTGAAAGTGATACTGACTGCGATAGAACTTGCGACGGTGCAGGGAATTGTGGAGATTGTTCTTGTCAAACAGTAGATAGAGGGTGCTGTGCAAACAGCGATTGTCCTACTGCAACCCCTTATTGTGACATGTCAACTCACACTTGCACTGCTATTCCTTTATGTTGGTATGATTCTGATTGTCCCCCTGATACGGGCTGTGAGGATTATTATTGTGATTTTCCAGGAGATTGTTGTGATTCAACAGGCGACGTCTGTACAGGTTGTAGTTATCCCAATTGCGCTGAACCAGGGTGCGAATTGGGTCCCTGTTCAGTAGAAAATTGTCCTCAAGGACAATGTAGATATATTGATACTTGTGATTGTACACATGCAGGTGGAACATGTTATCCGAATGCTGCTATTTGTATGGCGGGATATAATCAGCGAACTTGTCCTGGTGGTTATGTAGAATGTACTGGATGTTGTTGTTTCAGAGGTTGTGAGGAGTTGGGCGGGTTCTGTGCAAATAGGGCAATTTGCAATTCAGTCCCAGAAACACATTGTTTGGATACTTATGGTTGTCCGGGAGGAAGCTGCTGTTGTGCAGAGTATGGAACTACTACGACCACTACAAGTACTACAACAACTACAACTATATGTAGTAACCCAACCACATGTGATGGTGAAAAATGTTGTGGGGGTTATTATTGTTGTAATGAGTATTGCATTCCACATGGTATTCCTTGCCCTGATTAAATCAATTAACAATTGAAAATTTGGAACCATGCTTTTAACTCAGAAAATCATTATATCAGTAAATTGAAAGCTATTTATTTAAGGAAGAGAAAATTATGGTTATGAAAGGTAAACGTAAAGGAATAGCAATACAAACTATATTGATGTTGCTTGTGGGGATACTGGTAGTTGGTATCATCGTATACATGGTGTACAGATATTTTGTGGGAGCACCTTTGAATGAGCAGGAGTGCAGATCGAGGGCAATCACATGGTGTACAGGTTGTAAGAACTCAAATGCAGGAGTGACAGGAGATTGGACTGCTGCAGGGTCAGCACCAGGGAATGATCTCGATACATGTGCAGGAACTTACTTTGGAGGGGCACCAACAAACTGTTTAGATGCACAAGATTGGTGTGCTGCTTTCATTCCAATATAATAAAGTTTAATTGACTTTAGCATCCCCAAGAATTCTTTTTAAAGTAGATAGTCTAGATTTTTATCCACCAGTGGCTGTTCTTATCATCCTAACATTAAGTAACCCCCACAACGACAGTATGGAGCAAATGCCCAACAAAAGGGCCTCGTACCGCTGCAGGGGGTGTCGTCAATACATTGAGCATTACACCTTCCAAGCTCACAATGATAACCACAATCACCTTTACTTGGTACACAGACATTTGATGTTGTTGCTACTGCCCCTCCATCGCACTCTTCACACCAATAACATCCTTCCTCCCAACACTCGTCTTCATCAGTAATTCCAGTACACAAAAATAGTTCAGAGGGTTTGATACATCCGATTTGTTCCTTAAAAATCTGAGTGTAATTATATACGACATTAACACTTATGAAATCAGTTATCTTTCCTATGAAACTATCATTTGATACAGTTCCGTCACACTTTATATATACCTGATTTTCACCATTTTCATCTTCCTCTCTAATTGGTTCTGGGTATGTCATTTTTATGCAATTTCCTCTTTTATTCGGACAATAAGAGGATGGGTCGTTAACCGGTTGGTAATAATTTTCACAGATTATGCTATTTTCAGCTATGATTGGGTTATCTGATTCGCTCGTTTGGATAAATGTTATATTATGAATTTGCGCTATACCTTCTTCCTTGTTAACGATATGTATGAATACTCTGAACCCAGGTTTGGATTCTTCTGTCTGTCGTTCCCAAGCTTCATCGACTCCTATTACGAATGGATATGTGTATAAGTATATGTCGAGTGGTCCTGGGTTAGTTTTAATTTCAGGATCGAAGAAATAAATAAAATTTTCATTATCTTTTTCATTCGAAATTACACCATATTTAGCAGAACCCCCTCCAAGCTGCTCGCTTGTCATATTAATCTGAAAGTACATATATCTTTCGCAGTACGGTAATTGGCTAAATTCCGCCTGTACTACTCTGTAACCCCCTGGTTTAATTGTAAAAGGTGGTCCATAGAAAAATGTTCCCGGTTCCATATCTTCACCTTCTTCATCTGAAGATGCCCCAATATCAATAGAAGGGACGGTAATATCATATAATGAACCTACCTGATTCTCATTCTTTAAAGTAAAAGAAAAATCATAATCTTCTTGTTTGCTCTTTGGTCTCAGTGGGTATATGGTCCTATCAGGAGTCACTATCCCCACCTCTAACTTCAGTGTCTCGTAAGTTCCTTCCTTCTCGTATTGTATCTCCTCTTCTCCTAAAGCGCATATCTGCATGTTGCCTCCATATTTCATCAAACACATCATGAGTTCATAACTTGTGGGATCAACAGCCGCCCAATAAGGCATGAACAAGTTAGTAGTACCCCATAATCCTGCTCCTAAGGCTAAAGTTCCCAATAAAAGACCATTCAAGGAACTGAAATTAACGCCCCTCTGGCCAAGGATAACAGATGGCGGCAAGACAACGAAGAATATTAAACACAGGACCAGTAAGGTTGTTGTAGTTGCCATTGCCATGTTAATCCAATTAGGCATGATTGGTCTGCCCAGTAATCCTTCGACTTGAGGAATAGTGAAGGCAGTTGTGAACCAGAAGGTTGTTGGGAATAGAATGGCAAAGGTTAGAGCACTGCCTATATGGGATTTGGTTGTTTCCCATCTTTTACCAAGTCCTTTAAATGCTTTGCCTAAACTTTCTCCCAAAATTTTTCCTGGCTCTGCTTTAGTTTTTTCCCAAGCCTCCTTTCCCTTTTCTTTAAATGGTTCTTTGAAATCGCCCCAAATTCTTCCTTTCAATCCTTTACCTTTTTTTGCTTCTTCTTTTTCATATGCTCCCAAGTCAGTTCCACATTTAGGACAAACTTTTGCAATTTTCCCAATAGTTGCAAGACAATAAGGACATTTTTTTGTTTCGGATGTTCCTGTTTCAGAGGATGATGTTGTTTGTTGAGCTTCTCTCTGTGGTTCTTGGGGTTGAGGTGGTGGGGGTGTTGGTTCCGGTGAAGTAATTTTTGAAATTAGGGGTTTTCTTTCAAATTCGTGTTTTTTTTCTAGTGGTTTTTCGGCTTCCGCTACTTTACGTGCTCTAATAGTACAACCATGACACATTCCCATCCATGTTAAATTGGGTACTTCTCGACCACATTTGGGACATCTTACTGTTTGTTGGGTTGGTTTTTCTTCTTTTCTCCCCTTGCTCCAAAAGCCTGTTACTGTGCTTGTAATAGATTCTACTACACCTTCACCCGAATCTTTGGTCAGTTCTTTCTCCTTAGACTTTAAAAAATGATCTCTACAATAACCATTAGTATTTTTGCCTGAAGGTTTATTGCAACCTGGTTCTTTACATTTATTTGTTTTATTTTCGGGCATTTTACTCTGTATAATATTTGGTTTTACTCTAGATAATACTTGTTTTGTTTTAGATGGGAGTAATCCTAACCCTGAAGGACTGGTAGTAGGTTTAGTAATACCATAAATCCTATAAACTTCTTCCATTGGTATTAATCCTAATTTAGCCTTACAGTAAGGACAGATATCATCTATAGAACGTCCATCAACTTGCTTTTTTTTAAAATCTGGGTCATGGCCAGTATAGTGCATGAGACAACCTGGACATCTAACATTGTATTCACCTTCTCCCTCACAGTGTTCACCTAAATGTAACATGTGACCAATTTCATGTGCAATAAGTCTTGAATCGTGTCTTCCCAACCTTGTTACAACAATCCGTGTACCTTTACCTGGTGGTGCCGCACCCGTATTATCTGTATCTGCGAAACGTTCACAGTAAGGCCAAAAAATTATACTACTATCTGGGAAAACCCCGCTGCATATTGATACATTACCTTGTAACTGTACATACTCCTCAAATTTTTTTCCTCGAAGCCAGTCCATTATTACATTTCTTAATTCTTGGAATTTTTTTTCGCAGACAGAAGGGCTCATTACAGCTGGTTCAATTGACATTTGAAAAGTTTTTTCAGCTGGTCTTAGATTGTCTACAATATCCCTTATTATTCCATTTTTATCTTCCAATGATATTTTTTCATTTTTTTCATTAAAATAAAATTCAGGAACGTATATCTCCAATCTAATCGTTCTTACCAAGTTTATCATCTATTATTTTAACAACCCTCAGATACCAATATCTCAAATAATATTTCTCCTGGTTGGTAAAAATAACTTCTAACTGATAGAAAACTAAACAATTACAGTCTCCACCATTATAGATTCTGTCTTGACTGCTTCATAGTTGTAATCATAATAATTCACTGTGACTTGCCCATAGACCCAAGGCATGCCTTGGCTATTACCACTTAAAGCACATACTAATGGAGTTTGCATCGGCAAATCAATGTCGTCTAGTGGCCTGTATGGAGCAGTCGTTGAATTAAAATCACATCGTCCCAACTCCTCATCAATCAGCAAATAGTCATTCAGTGATATCAGGAAATTATCTTTATCGATTATTACATTGGGCTCAGAAGTTAAAACATCCCTAACTCTTATTATAACAGAAAAGCCGCTCCCACTCCTCTCCCATTCAGCACTCGAGGATGTAAATCCTCTTTCAATATCCACATGTATCGGTCCCTTTGTCTGAATTAGTTGTGACTTAGCACTAGTTCCTCTTTCATTTGGACCAATTATCGGGATTAGAAAGGTCGTTTCTCCAGAATAAGTATATTCTAAAGTTAGCTCCGGTTTCAATTCCCTGCCAATCCTGGCCAGCTCCTCTTTGGTTGGAACACGTAGAACATAATTGACCTCTATATCATCTAGGGATGAAATATCACCTAATTCACATACTGTAAGTGGCGTCCCACTACAAGTTTTACTCCTAACTTCAAGACCATATAAATCTGTTATTTCTAACCTCACTTCTCTCACATCATCTGGTACTTGATTTATCAAATGAACCTTCAAGTTAATTGCTTGACTCGGTAATACTTTTCCTGTGACTTCCGTCTCCATCTTTAAAGCCTCATCATCGTAATCAGGTGTTATAGTTTCCTGCTCAACACATCCAGAAAAAAGAAATATTACAAATAAAACTGAAATCAAAATCAATGCTTTTCTCATATTATCTAAGAATATTTTCGTTTGATGCAATAAAAAACATTCTTATCAAAAGAATTTTTAATACCAACCAAAACAATACTCTTTATAGGTGTCATGACAATAAGACATGTCTATGCAGTGTTCTTTCTAATATTTTTATTAATTGTTTTCGGTTTCTACAGTCAAATCATTTCATCTCAAACATGCAGTTCTTGTCCAGATGGATCATGTCCAATAAGTTGTAATACAACTCTCACTGGTCGAGAAACTGCTACTTCCGAATACTTTTACTTCACCCTAACATCATACTCTGATGTGAATATAACGATGATACCTAACTCCACCGTAGATTACAACCTTTATGTTACATGGACACCTGATGTTTGTCCGAATGAGGCCAACAAGGATTGTAAGCCTGGAAGTGGAACTGGGGTTCAGGAAGTTTGTCAGTATTCAAGTTTACCCCCTGGCACATATTACATCAGAGTGAGATGGTATAATGGAATAGGTAAATACAACATATCAATATCATGTAGCGAAACAACTACCAGCACTACAACGACAACTACTTCTACGACAAGTACAACCTCTACGACTGAAACAACAAGTTCGACTACGACTACTACTTCTACGACAAGTACAACAACATCGACGACCACAACGACAACAACTTTACCAACAGTCTCCTTACAATGTTTAAAGAATGAGATTTACGTCAAGCAGAAGAATAGATGTAACGTTACTAATTGTGGTAGTGGATATTGGCTAATAAAAAATATACAAAATAAACCACTCGTGAACGATACCATCCAAGACATACCACCATATGAAATAGAGTTCGGACCAGCAAAGGAAGAAGGAGATATATCGACGACGATAGTTTGTACAAACCCATATAAAACGCTAAACCAGACTACAATAGTAAAGAAAGGCCCTGTGCTTGTATGCCCCAATGAATGTTATACTGATGAGAGTTGTAATTGTGAAGTTGGTGAATGCAAAAGGGGGTTGTTCTTGATGAATAATCACGAAGGCAATCCTCTGGTGGGGGATGTAATAAAGGATGTGGACAATATAGAATTCCTATATGCATTTCGGCCAAAAGATACAGGAAAAATAAGGGTTAGAATGCTATGCCAGGATCCTTATGAAACCGAGGAAGAAGTTTACATAAACGTTAGTTATCCCGTCACTACTACAACTATACCGGGAGAATTCGATGTCTCAAAGAAGACTTGTACCAAGGATGAGTTTGAGGTAAGCGTTGGGAAGAACACTAGGACTGAAGATACAGTTTTATACGTCCAACTGATCGAGGAACCCAAAGGCATAATTTACTATACCGGTCTTTTCAATGTAAGAAGTGGTTTTGAGGGAGATAAAATTTCATCATTAACTCAAATAAAAGATTGCCCAGACGGGACTAATTTGAAATTGCTCGTGTTAGCATATTCATCAAACTTTCAAAGAGCTGATAGATTAAAGGATGTGGCTTTCGAATGTTAACCAAAGGAAAATTGTTTTTATCAGTATTTCTTCTTAGTCTAATCTTAAAGCCAAGTATAGTCTTATCTGTTGATGTTATCAGTTGTAAGTCTGGAAATTTAAACTGGTTATGTGAAAAGGGGTTAATTTGTGTATGTAAGATATCTGGATCTTGTAGCAATGGCAACCTATTGGTTTACGATAATTATCTCAGCAATCCCCTATGCTCTCCGCAAATAATCAATAATACTGTAAATATAAATTGGAATTATTGCAATGTCGAAAAGGATTATGTTAAAGCGGTTGTGGATTGCGACGAGGGCCAATCATCAGAGAAGATGATCATAATCACTGCTGCAACTGGAACGACTACGACGTCGACAATAACGACGACTACATTCACAACAACAACCCTTTACGGCGGTTGCGGTATAGATGGTTACTGCGAATATACAGAGAATGAATGTTTGGAAGGACATGAGTATTGCCCAGAATACGATACTGCTTGTGCTTCAAACGAGAAATGCTGTTGTTATATTTATGAAGGTCCGACAACAACTCAAAAAAGACCTTCCAGCTTCAACTATGGTTGGTTAATCATTCCCATCTTGATAATAATCGGCCTTTTCGTCTATTTCTTCTTCATAAAAAAGGAAAGGGAAAGAAAGAAATATATCGAGAAATTCAGAAAATTGTATGAAAAATGGACCAGATGAGGAAACGATAAAAATATAAAAATGAAGGTAACAAACTATTAAAAGTACGATAGGTCTAGTAAACGACATGCTCAAAAACACAAGAGGTGAATAAATGGCTGAGAAGAAAGAAAAAGCAGAAACCCCAAAGAGGGAAAGGGCAGCTGATAACGTGGTCTTTGTAGGGAGAAAACCGACTATGTCCTATGTTCTAGCAGTGATAACACAATTCACTGATGGATTGAAAGAAGTCCACGTCAAGGCAAGGGGAAGATCAATCTCAAGGGCGGTCGATGTTGCAGAAATAGTAAGGAACCGTTTCTTGGGAGATGTGAAAGTAAAGAGTATTGACATTGGAACTGAAGAAAGAGCGATTGAAGAGGGAAACAAGATAAACGTTTCCACTATCGACATAAATTTGATCAAGTAAGCTCTTTCTTTTTTTTCTTTCTTTTTTTGAGATTTAACTATTCGAATGAATAATTATTTTTGGTAAGATGACTTTCAAAGAAAAGAAAGAAGCCTTGATAAACCATTTGGTTTCGGTTGGTGTTTTAAAGACGCCTATCATAATAGAGGCATTCATGAAGATACCAAGACATTTGTTTGTGAGAAAGGATTATCTCAGTTGTGCCTACGAAGACATCCCCTTACCTACATATAAAGGTCAAACGATTTCTCAACCTTACACTATTGCAGTAATGACTGAGGCGTTAGAACCAAAACCAGAAGAGAAGATTTTGGAGATAGGTGCTGGTTCTGGTTATCAAGCCGCCCTTCTAGGTTATTGTGTCGTCCCCAAAGGAAAAGTAATAACAGTTGAGTTGGAACCCGATCTTGTTGAGTTTTCTAAAAAGAACTTAAAAAAGGTAAACTTAAAGAATGTTAAAATCGTGCTTGGGGACGGAAAAAGAGGATATCCAAAAGAAAGTCCTTATGATAAATGCATGATAACGGCTGCTTGTAATGAAATACCAAAGCCAATAGTGGAACAGGTCAAGGTGGGCGGAAGGGTTGTTGCCCCAGTCAACAGTTTATTCGGTCAAAGCATGATTGTCCTGGATAAGTTATCAGAGAAAAAATACAGGAAGAAATTTTTGGGTTCTTTTGTCTTCGTGCCTTTGAGATGATGGGGTCGCAGGGATTTGAACCCTGACTTGTGGGTTTCTTCTATCATCTTGGAATCAAATCTCCATGTCTTGAAACTGGAGCCCACTGTTCTACCAGGTTATACTACGACCCCACTGACAACTTTATGATGATAATACGTAAATATTTTTAACCTTTTCTGTTCTTAAATTACGTAAGTGGTATGAATGAATGAAATGATAATGCCGAAACATATAGCAGTCATTTTGGATGGTAATAGAAGATGGGCCCAAGAAAACGGTCTTAAACCTTGGGAGGGCCATAAGCATGGAAGTGAAAAGTTTGATAAATTTCTTGACTGGTGTCTGGAGTTAAATATACCTCAAATTTCTGCTTATGTTCTATCAACTGAAAATCTCAAGAGACCTAGAAGAGAGGTATTAGAAATCCTAAGATTGCTCAAAAAACAGCTTGACAAATTTGAAACTGAAAAGGCAAGTCTCTTGGACAAGTATGAAGTTAAAGTCAACTTTTGCGGTGACATGAGAAAGCTTCCGCCAGACTTAGTTAGAGTCATGAAGAGAATAATGAAAAGAACAGAAAAATACTCCAAAAGAGTCTTGAACCTTCTCATCGCTTATGGTGGTAGGTTTGAGCTTACTGAAGTTTTTAAGAAATTGGTAGATGCTGCTATGAAATCTGGTAAAATCCAAATAACACAAAAAACCATAGAAGAAAATTTATTAGTTTCTGGAGATGTTGACCTTATCATTAGAACTGGAGGTATGAATAGGTTATCTAACTTATTGCCTTGGCAGGCCACTTACGCAGAAATTTATGTTACTCCAACGCTTTGGCCCGATTTCTCTAGAAGAGAACTGATTAAAGCAATAAAGTGGTTTAACGACATGAAAAGAAATTTTGGAAAATAGCATGATTTATGATGTCATCATTGTTGGGGCCGGTCCTGTAGGTTGTAGAGTTGGTGAGTTACTGGGTAGAGATGGTGTAAAAGTTCTAATTCTTGAAGAACATTCAGAGATTGGTAGGCCAGTACAATGCGCTGGACTTGTGAGCCATAGAATATTTGAATTGTGTGATGTTTCAAAAGATGTTGTTGTTAATAGAGTAAAGAAGGCGAGATTCTGTACATCAAAAAATTATCTGGAGTTGAAATCAAAGAAAATCGTTTACGTCATAAACAGAGAAAAGTTTGATAAAGAAATGGCAAAAAAAGCTAAATCGGCAAACACAGAAATAAAAACATCGAAAAAATTCTTAGGGTATAAAAATGGTAAATTCTTGAGAGTAAAAACGGATAAAGAAGTTTTTCAAACTAAACTCTTGGTTGGAGCAGACGGGCCTAATTCTACGGTTGCAAGAATTGCTAGAATAAAATTACCTAATAACAGATTAACTGGTATCCAAACAATGGTAAAATCGGATTATGATCCTGACTCAGTTGAGTTGTGGTTTGATACTGGTGTTTCACCAGAATTCTTCGGATGGGTTATACCTGAGAATAAAACTCAAGCAAGAGTGGGGCTTGCAACCAAAAAAAATGTTGTTAAATGTTTGGATAATTTCTTCTTGAAAAGGTTCAACAAGAGGGTCAAATACATTGATGTCGTGGGGGGGACTATAAGGTATGGTTTGATAGATAATTCAGTTTCAGATAGAATGCTTCTAGTTGGAGATGCTGCAAGCCAAGTAAAACCGTTTTCTGGTGGTGGATTGGTCTATGGATTAATCTGTGCAGAAATCGCAGCAAAGGCTTGTGTCAAAACTTTAGAAGAAGGAATTTATGGAAATGACTTCTTGAAAGAAATTTATGATGGAGTTTGGAAAAAGAAGTTGTCTATGCCGATAAGAAAGGGTTTGGCCATGAGTCAAATAATTCATTCTTTTGACAGCGAACAACTCGGTTTATTGTTCTCATTATTTAAAAAGGGAAAATTGACAAAGTTGTTAGAGTTTACGGATATGGATTTACTTTAAAATATCAAAGCTAAAATAAAGTATGTGATACCGTGGAAGACGCAATGAAAATTATTTCTAAAATCAAGTCGTTAATCGATAGGAAAATCGAAGAACATTTACCGAGAAAGGGAAGACCTCAAGTTTTATTCGATGGTTGTTGGAAATATTTGGATTATGGTGGCAAGAGATTCAGGCCAGGTTTGATAGCTATATCTTGTGAAACTTTGGGAGGAAAAATAGAAGAAACAATTCCAGCCGGAGCTGCTTTAGAAATAGCTCATACTTTCTTTTTGATACATGATGATATTGAAGATTACTCAGAAACCAGAAGAGGTAATCCATGTTTACACATAACCTATGGAACGCCCCATGCGATAAACATGGGCGACTATCTTTTCTTCAAAGTCTACGAAACTCTACTTTCTGGAAAGGATTTGTGGGGAACTGAAAAGACTTTGAAAATTCTTGAGTTAATGACAGAAATGTTTAAGATAACTGGAGAGGGCCAAGCAATGGAAATCGACCAAAGAGATAAAGATTTGTCAGAAGCAACGATGGAATGGTATAAAGAAATGTCGTTGAATAAAACTGGATACTATTCTGGAGGAACCCCTTGTGCCATAGGAGCTGTAATAGCTAAAGGAACAGACGAAAAAGTTGAAGCATTGAGAAACTTCGGTTTTGCCATTGGTGTTGCTTTCCAGATACAAGATGATATCTTAAATTTGACCATGACAGAAGAAGAGGTTAAAGTTGCTCCTAGAACTGGTGGCGGTGGTTATGGTAAGGATTTTGCTGGTGATTTAAAAGAAGGGAAAAGGACTTTGATATTAGTTCATGCGTTTCAGAACGCGAATAAAGACCAAAAAGACAGAATGCGTCAGTTGGTCGGCAAGAAGAATATCACATTAAAAGAGAAGAAAGAAGTGATCGGAATAATGAATAAAATCGGTTCAATAGATTATGCGAAGAATTATGCCAAGAAAATGACGGGGGATGCTGTTAAGGAGATGAAGTTGAAGATTCCTGACACAGAAGGTAGGAGAAAATTAGAGTCGGTTGCACAATTCTTGATAGAAAGGAAGTTTTAATCAATCTTTCTTAATTATAGTCCCTAATCCTCTTTCGCCTAATAAAACTCTTTTGAGTAAATCAGGTTCTTTTGCATTGATAACTTCTGACTCGATGCCTAATTTAGCTAATTCCAACATCATCTTTACTTTATGCAACATACCGCCAGTAACATCTATGCCAGAGGATTCTTTCAATGAAGATTCAACTAATTTTATGTTTTTCGGTGTTATTTCTTTTATCAATTCTGCATAAGAATTCACATCGGGATTATCTGTGAAAACTCCACGAACTCTAGCACACATAATGATTCTTGAAATCCTGTATTTTCTGTCAATCTTGGTAAGGTTCCTTGCCAAGTAATCAAAAATCCTCTCTGTCGATATTATGTAACAACCTTTTTTTCTGTCTAAACCAACATCGCCATAAGGAACTGGAATCATATCAAAATCCAACAATTTTTTAACCGGTTCTAAGAACATTTCCTTTATCTCAGCATTTTCCGAAATACTGCAACTCGACAATTGAATGGACATTGCATTCTCCCCACTATTCAACAATTCTCTGACAATGATTCTGTTCAACCTTGAAGCGGCATCCTGAACTTTAGCTATTCCTTCATAACTACTATGGTTTATCACTCCTTCATTCACTTTGAATTTTGAAGCTGGTGTATGAGGATAAGAACCGCCGCCATGCCCCATTACCAATCTAAATTTTTTCTCTTGTCTTGCTTCATGAATTTCTTTAGCCAATCTCTTTATCGTCATTATATCTTCTGTGAATGGTTTGTTCTTATCTGTTATAACAGAACCACCCAATTTTACCAGAATCAATTCGTTCATTTGTTCACTTTTTTATTTTGATGATATTATTTTCTATCTCAACAATGTTTCCAGTTTTTATTCTAGAAATGTCAATCCTATCAATACAAGGGATTTCTGATATTATTGCCCCAACAGCAACAATGGTTTCGCATTCCTTGTTTATCATTCCTGCTGGTGCAGTGTTGTTTTTTTTCATCCTATAAAGTGTGTATGATCCGACAGTGGAACCTTTACCAGTGGGGAATACCAAAATCTTTCCCTTAAGATTCTTGCCTTCTAACTCATGTCCCTTTTCTACTAATATTCCAGAGTCCGGATCCACTCCACCATAAAAAGACACGGATTGCGAAGTAACAATAGCTTCACCTTTGGCCTTTCCTTTAAAAATGATCCTTCCTTTCAAGTCCATTTTCCTTTCACCGCAGCCTCAATACATTCTTCCAAACTTCCTAATTTTGTTTTCATTTGATTGCTTCCTCTGGAATAGAAACAACCCTTTGCAGATGTTGTTGCAACAGAGTTAAATCTGCCTTTTAGAGGCGCAACCGCCAAACAAGTATCACAAGCAAATTTTCCACCAGCATCTTCAATTGTTTTCGTATAACCTCTTTTGTCCGATAATTCCTTCATTGGCCTGGATGTGGCAACCCAGAATTCGACCTTAGGATTAATTTTCCTTCCTTTCAACATTTCAGCTATGTCAGCAATTTCTTTAATCGAACAATGTGGACAACCTATACAAACAAAATCTATAGAGTCAACATCATCATTAATACTCTTATACGCATCCTTCATGTCATCGTTCGTTATCGTCATTTTCTCCTTTGGTATTTTTTGTTTTTCAGAACCAGGTGTAATTCCTTTCATATAAAATAATGGTTTTGATCCATAAGTCACGACTGATGCACAAAAAGATTTTAACTCATCTAAACTCGCAGTTTTAATTCCAGTTATGAACGGTATCTTGTTGCTCGCTTTCTTACCAATACAATAACCGAGAGCACCCCAATCAGAAAATTTTTTCAAATCAACTTTAACATCAACATGAACGTCTGGTATTCTGTTTTTTTCTAAATGTACCCCATACATCGGTGTTTTGCCAACGAATGCTGCTGCTAATGCCGACGGCCCTCCCTCTCTGTTTGTCATTGCCCCTAAAACTGAGTTTGCAAAAGTAACGGCTGAAGACTCCGACCATGCAATATGTTCCCCATAGCTTGGTA
>Ga0209636_10002876_pt1 | contig 17559 bp, 12 predicted proteins | sample DeeMarSWOR152_54_FD_187464 | JGI IMG/M metagenome (GOLD analysis project Ga0209636, IMG submission 187464) | Marine sediment microbial communities from White Oak River estuary, North Carolina - WOR-1-52-54 (SPAdes) (version 2) | ecosystem: Environmental > Aquatic > Marine > Intertidal zone >... | reverse complement strand
CCGGAAGCGGTGCTCGGCGTGAGGGACAGCATCTCTAAGGCCGGGAATGTATATGCAAGCGCGCCTAAGGATCGGATCGAGATTTATCCTCCTTCTCTCAGGGAAAAGGTTCAAAAAAACCAGCTCCCTGCCAACGCTGAAACCCTACTGTTCATGGGGTGCCTTCCCAGCTATCTGGATATGAAGATTGTGCCGAGCCTGATCAAGGCCCTCGATGCGGGCGAGGTGCCTTACACCACGTTGGCCACCGAAGAGAATTGCTGTGGATTTCCTCTCTACCTCATGGGATCTGATGAATTTGAGTCTCATGCCAAAAAGGTTATTCAAAGAATTAAGGCTACCGGTGCTCGAGAATTAGTCACACCATGTGCGGGATGTTATAAGACGTTTAAGAACCTCTATCCGGAGATAGGAGACCTGGGTCTCGAGGTATATCACTCGGTGCAGTACTTCGACAAATTGCTCGATGAGGGAACGATAGACTTCAAAAAACAGATTGCCAAGAAGGTCACCTATCACGACCCCTGTGACCTTGGGAGGTCCTGCCATATCTTTGAAGAGCCGAGAAATATCCTCAAGAGGATTCCGGGAGTTGAATACGTGGAGATGGAGAGAAACAGGCTCGATGCCCGCTGCTGTGGAGGAGGCGGAGGCATGCAGGCCTACAACCCGGAGATGGCAGTGGACATGGCAGCCCTAAGGGTCAGCGATGCCCTGGCTGTGGGAGCGGATATCATCGTATCGGGCTGCCCAGCCTGTAAGGATAACCTCAGAAAAGGCTCTCGCGTCATACCGAAGGAGGAGAGGGGGAAGATAAAGATCATGGATATCACGGAGATGGTGAGCGATGCCTTAGAATAGTAACCGGTTCAGAGGTGGCTTTCCTCAATCAAGATAAAGGCCTTTCTTTATTCAGGTGATTCAAAGCCCGAGTGACTTTCCGAGACAGCCCCGCGTCCAGAAACGCCATTTAACGCATTTCTAGGAATTGCATCTCACAACTATCTGGAAAATTCGCCAAAATCTCTAGGTATTTCTCCCTAGAATTTATGGGGAGAGCCCCAAGAATGATAATTCCCCACGGAGGGATTCCCTCCTTTGGGCAAATCACCCGATTGAAGTGGTTTTTGGAATGTGTAATAAAAAAAAGGTTTTTGCTTGACAAAAATCTTCCCTTCCATTAGATAAATGCTGCCTTCACCGATACGGAACTCAAAGCCGTTTTGTAGTACCAGTACGAAAACCGCCCACCCGGTAGAAAATAATCTCGTCCACTATTGAGAGGTCCTCACTGGGGGGCATTATTTTCCCAAAGCAGTTAGCAAAAGAAATCTGTGGCCTAGGCGACGGTTTTTGATGCTTGGAGGTGGTTAATAATAGGAAAAATCATTTAAAAAAGGAGGAGTAGGTATGGCTTATAATGCAGTTAAAATGAGTGATTGGCAAATCTCAGAAGCAGCTGAAGAGAACATGCCAACACCGGATGAGTGGCGGGAGAGGTTGAATCTCGAAAAGGATGAGATGCTACCAATGGGCAGGCTCAGCAAGCTCGACTTTTTGAAGATCATCGAGCGCCTCAAGGATAGACCAGATGGCAAGTACATTGAGGTAACTGCGATCACCCCGACTCCACTGGGTGAAGGCAAAAGTACTGCCACATGCGGCCTTTTGGAAGGCATGGGAAAGAGGGGCCTTAACGTAGGTGGATGTATCCGCCAGCCCTCTGGCGGTCCCACCATGAATATCAAGGGAAGCGCTGCCGGAGGCGGAAATGCACTCATAATACCTCTTACCGAATTCTCCATGGGCCTCACCGGTGATATTAATGACATCATGAATGCCCACAACCTAGCAATGGTAGCACTGACTTCCAGGATGCAGCATGAGAGGAATTATAATGATGAACAATTGCAGAGGCTCACGAAGATGCGCCGCCTGGATATCGATCCTACCAGGGTTGAAATGGGATGGATCATGGACTTCTGTGCGCAGAGCCTGAGAAATATCGTGATCGGTCTTGGCGGCAGGATGGATGGTTTCGCCATGCAGTCAAAATTCGGAATAGCTGTGAGCTCTGAACTCATGGCCATCCTTTCCATAGTTCGGGATCTGGCGGACCTCCGTGAAAGACTTGATAACATTACCGTAGCATTTGACAAGCGTGGGAATATAGTTACCAGCAAAGACCTTGAGGTCGGTGGTGCTATGACTGCATGGATGAGGAATACTATCAATCCTACCCTCTGTTGCACGGTAGAGTATCAACCATTGATGGTGCATGCCGGTCCCTTTGCCAACATCGCGGTGGGGCAGTCTTCTATCATTGCAGACCGCATTGGACTCAAGATGTTTGACTACCATGTTACGGAGAGCGGTTTCGCCGCGGATATCGGCTTTGAGAAGTTCTGGAATGTCAAGTGCCGTTACAGCGGGCTCAAGCCACATGTATCAGTCCTTACCACCACTATCAGGGCACTGAAGATGCACGGGGGCGGACCCAAGGTGGTAGCAGGATTAAAGATACCCGAAGAGTACACCAAGGAAAATCTTGGGCTTCTCGAAAAGGGTCTTGCCAACATGGTGCACCACATTAATACCATAAGGACGTCGGGAATAAATCCGGTAGTATGCATCAATTCCTTCCATACCGACACAAAGGATGAGGTCGCCATGGTCAGGAAAGCCGCGGAAGAGGCAGGGGCCAGATGTGCAACGGCATCCTTTTGGGCAGATGGCGGTGATGGAGCTCTGGAGTATGCAGATGCGGTGAAAGAGGCATGCGAGGATGCGAACGACTTTCAATTCCTGTATCCTCTTGAGATGAAACTGAGGGATCGCGTTGACAAGATCGCCAAGGTGGTGTACGGGGCTGACGGTGTGGCGTGGACACCAGAAGCGGAGAATAAGGCGAAGATGCTGGAATCCGACGCCAAGTATGATGATTACACAACAATGATGGTGAAAACCCACCTGAGCCTCACCCATGACCCGGCTGTGAAGGGCGTGCCCAAGGGGTGGACACTTCCTATCAGGGATGTGTTGATCTATTCCGGCGCCAAGTTCCTGTGTCCCTGCGCCGGGGCAATCAGCCTAATGCCAGGAACGAGTTCAGATCCTGCCTTTAGAAGGGTCGATGTAGATACCAAGACCGGCAAGGTGCAAGGATTGTTCTAAGAGATTAAGCCCAGGGGGATTCTCTTAAATCCCCCTGGGCTTCGGATCAAATCATGCCAACCTCTTCTCTCTTATTGACCTCCCCTAGAAGCCCCCACCCATTGTCCCCCCAATATCCTTACACCCAAAAAAACGTTGCATTAGGCCCTGAAAAAAGATATTAATTCCTAGCGCCACGGTAGCTTCTCTCCTTTCTTGGCCCATATCAAGTCATTGCCCTTGTTGTAGAGAAAGATAGTGATTATTGATCCAACTCCGAGACTACATCGTTACCAGGCCAAGCAGATAAAACGCTCGGCATTTTTCTGCGGAATTAGAGCAATAATCCAAAAAGGATTCTGACCGCACCACTCATGTGGTACATTTATATGGATTACCAGGTGACTTCACCGAGCAATACCCCTCACAACAAAAGAACAAGGTGAGCCATGGGCTTTCAGAAAAAACTACTGTCCGGTAATTTCGTAATCCTGGCCGAGTTTGATCCCCCCAAAGGCGTGGATGTTTCCGAGCTATTCGATAACATCATAAAAGTAAAGGGAAGGGTTGACGGCGTTGTTGTGCCTGAAATGGGACAGGCTGTTATGAGAATGAGTGCCCTCGGCGGCGCCGCTCTGATGCAGCAGCATGGCATGGAAACCATTATGCAACTCTGTTGCCGTGACAGGAACAGGCTCGCCCTGCAGGGCGATATTCTATCAGCCTATATGCTCGGCGTCAGGAACCTCTTGATCATACCCGGCGAGGAGATTATGTACGGTGATCATATCGATGCGAAGCCGATTGCCGATATCGACGAACTCACCTTGCTGAGGGCTATCAGGGGACTTCAGAATGGAGTTGATATGGCGGGTATGGAACTCAAGGGCTCTCCTGATTTTGTCACTGGCTGCTCACTTAAGCCCGCCAAGAATGAGATAGCCCTTGAGGCAGAATTAGAGCTTGCTCAAAAAAAGGTAAAAGAGGGGGCGCAATTCGTTGTAACCCCACCCGTCTTTAACATCCGGGCTTTTACCTATTTCGTGGACAAGGCAAAAGCGCTCGGGGTCCCAGTAATTGCCACCGTTTTTCTTCTGAAATCAGTCGGCGTTGCTCGGTACATCTCGACCAACGTCCCAGGGCCCCCGATACCCGAAGAGATGATCTCAAGACTCAGGAAGGCTCCTGACAGAATCAATGAATGTATAGCAATCGCTGGGGAACTGATAGACGCTCTCAAAGGTCTGTGCCAGGGTGTTCAGCTCGTAACCATGGGATGGGAAAATCGGCTTCCAGCTATCTTGGACGCCGCGAATATGTAAACGGCTTATCCAATTGTAGAAGGATGATATTATCATGTTCTTTACCATTTGCCTCTATATATCTCTGGCGATCTTCCTTATAGGCCTCGTTTACAAGATCGTTACCTGGTTCTTTGTAAGACCAACTGTAGCCTCCCAGAAAATACCCACTTCAACGAGAGCCCTATCAGCGCTTAAAGGAATAGTCTTTACGGTATTGAGCGTGAAGATCCTCACGTTGCTTAAGGTGTTTGTCCTTGATGTTCTCTTGCAGAGAAAGGTTTTACGGGAAAGCCCTTTCAGATGGCTGGCCCACATCCTCATTTATGGGGGCTTTATGCTCCTTCTCCTCATGCATGCCCTTGATACCGTCATTACCGTGGCCATCGCCCCGGACTACGCGTCAACGCTTAACCCCTTCATGTTCTTGAGAGATCTGTTTGGGGCATTGCTCATCATCGGATTGGCCATGGCGGTTTACCGGAGATTTATCCGAAAGGCCCCCAGACTTAGCAGCACGCCCATGGACACATACGCAGTTATCATCCTGGGAATCATCATGATTTCCGGCATCTTCCTCGAGGGTGCCAAGATTGGCTCATACACCAGGTATCAGGAGATGGTTGAGGAATATGCCGGCCTGGAAGAGGGAGAGGAAGAATATAAGGCCCTCACTGCTTTCTGGGTAAAGGAATTTGGCACGGTTTCACCTGATATTAAGGAGCCCTTCGAGCAGGAGCTCCTGGAGAGCGGCAAAGAGCTTCACGAGATGAGTTGTGCCGGTTGCCACTCCAAGCCGCAGTGGGCATTTACCGGCTACGCTGTAGCCCGGGCAACCAGGGGTATTGCCCTCGGTGTAGATCGAGCTGGCTTACCGAAGCTGCTGTGGTACGTCCACTTTTTGGCATGCTTCATTGGCCTTGCATATCTTCCCTTTAGCAAATTCCTTCACATTATCACGAGCCCATTGAGCCTGCTTGCAAACAGCGTGATGGATAAAGGGGTTTCAGATCCTGCCAACATAGCAACCAGGCAGGCCCTTGAATTGGATGCCTGCATGCACTGCGGGCAATGCACGGCCCGCTGCTCAGTAGGAGTGATGTTTGAAAGTATACAAAACGTTAACATCCTTCCCTCTGAAAAAATAGCTTCGTTAAAGAAAGTTGCCTCCCGAAAAGGCGTAGGCGATGATGAGTTCAAGGTCATTTTCAACGGAACCTATGTCTGCACTAACTGCCATCGTTGTACCGATGTGTGTCCAGCCGGCATCAACCTTGAGGATCTCTGGTTCAACACGAGAGAGGATATGTTTCAAAGGGATTATCCATTGTTCCTTGCCCTCTCCCCTCTATCCTTTTACCGCGGGTTGCTGAGAGAGGGAATACCACAAGATGATTACCAAAAACCCCTAAATCGCGCGAGGGAAGCAATTGTCGCCGAGTGCGACCTCATGAAAAGCACGGACAAGACCGTAACCCTTACTCCTACGGATACGGGATTGCAAAGTGGTCTCCTCATCTCCGATCAGGCAAGCACCTTCTCCGCTTGCTTTGGCTGTCAGACGTGCACTAACGCCTGTCCGGTGGTAGCAAATTATGAAAACCCCAAGGAAGTCCTGGGCCTTCTGCCACACCAAATAATGTACGCTGCCGGACTGGGAATTAGGGACCTCGCCTTTGGCTCAAACATGCTCTGGGATTGCGTTACGTGCTATCAGTGTCAGGAACAATGTCCTCAGGGCGTGAAGGTCACCGAGGTGCTCTATGAACTCAAGAACTTAGCGGTGCAGAACGTATACAAGGATTGATTATTGACAATTGATTATTGACCATTCAAGAAGTGTTTCTTCTTAAGATTTTCAATCTTCAATGGAAAATCGTCGATTTATAGGTGGGATACTATTATGAAGTTTGCATTATTCTTAGGGTGTAACATTCCGGCGAGGCTTGAGCAGTATGAATCCTCTTCGAGAGCCATCTTGGGCCGCCTTGGTGTCGAACTGGTGGATATAGCGGATTTTAACTGCTGCGGGTACCCTATCCGGAATATTGATTACAAAACATCCGTCCTTTCCGCCGCGAGGAATCTGGCCCTGGCTGAAAGGGAAAAGCTCAACATGCTTGTGCTCTGCAAGTGCGGATACGGGATGCTCAAAAAGGCAAGTCATGTCCTGAGGGAATATCCCTCCATGAGAGAGGATGTTAATGCTATCCTCAAAAAGGAGGGCTTGGAATTCAGAGGAACGACAGAGATCAAGCATCTGCTCTCTGTTCTGTACCACGATGTAGGTACAGAGGCCATTAAGGAGAAAATCACCAAGCCGTACAGTGAGCTTAAGATTGCTACCCACTATGGGTGTCACGCCTTGAGGCCGAGCGAGATAGTGCAATTTGATGATCCTGTTAACCCGACGCTGTTCGACAAGCTCGTTGAGGCAACCGGGGCTGAAAGCATCTATTGGCAATCAAGGCTTGAATGCTGCGGTGCTCCCCTTTTTGGCACAAATGATGAGCTCTCTATGGATTTGGCAGGAAAAAAGCTTGCAGATGCCAAGCAATCAGGCGCTGACTATCTGTGCAATGCCTGTCCTTACTGTCAGATCCAGTTCGACACGGTGCAACGGATAATGATGAGTGCACGAGGTGAGAATCATGCTCTCCCATCCATCCTTTATCCGCAGCTTCTTGGATTGAGCATGGGTATTGACAGGAAGGTCCTTGGGTTAGGAATGAACCAGATTGATGTTACGGGAATAGAGGGATTTCTATCCGAACGAGAAACCTCTGTGGGTAACGAGAACAAAAATGTCTAGGTTTTGCCCACTCAGACCCATGTGGAAAAAACCCAGCTAACATATCGCCCGGGTTCTTTGGAACTTTAGCACAGCTTGACTTGGCCTTTTGAGGCGCTTGGGGGAATTGATGCCAGAAGACAAAACTGGGGCTGTCATGGTTGTCGGGGGCGGCATCGGTGGAATACAGGCCTCCCTTGATCTGGCGGATTCTGGATTCTATGTGTACCTGGTGGAGAAATCCTCCAGTATCGGCGGACGCATGTCCCAGTTGGATAAGACCTTTCCCACCAACGATTGCTCCATGTGCATCATGTCGCCGAAGCTCGTTGAGTGCGGCAAGCATCTGAACATCGAAATCCTGACGCTCGCCGATATAGACAGCATCACTGGCCAGCAGGGTGACTTTCACGTCAGGCTCATTCAGCATCCCCGGTATATCGACATGTATAAGTGCATTGCCTGCGGGACTTGCGCGGAAAAGTGCCCCAGAAAAACGGCCGATGAATATAACACTGGTCTCATAAACCGCAAGGCAGCCTACATAAGCTATCCCCAGGCGGTGCCCTTAAAGTACGTTATTGACGCCGAGCACTGCATCTACTTTGAGAAGGGCAGGTGCCGTGCATGCGAGAAGTTCTGTCCCGCCGATGCCGTTGATTTCGATCAGAAGGAAAGGGAGAGAGCCATAGATGTTGGTGCTATTATCCTGGCTTCCGGCTTTGAGCCTTACAACCCAGCTCTCAACGACACCTATCAGTATGGCCGCTTCCCCAATGTAGTTACCAGTCTCGAGTTTGAGAGGATCCTGAGCGCCTCCGGCCCCTACCAGGGACACCTCGTTCGCCCATCTGATGAAAAAGAACCAAAGAAGATCGCCTGGATCCAGTGCGTCGGGTCGAGAAATATCCACGTGGGAGACAAGGGGTACTGTTCGGGCGTGTGTTGTACCTATGCCATAAAGCAGGCCATGGTGGCCAAAGAGCACAGTGCAACCCCTCTGGATACCGCTATCTTCTATATCGATATTAGGACCCATGGAAAGGACTTTGAACGGTTCTACAACAGGGCCAGGGATGAAATGGGGGTGAGGTTCATAAAGTCAAGGATCAATACGATCCTGCCGGGCAAAGAGGAGGGAGACCTCGCCATCAGGTACACTGACGAGGCCGGCAGCATTGTGCAGGAAGAATTCGATACGGTCGTGCTTTCTGTGGGGTTTGAAATACCACCCGAATCCATCGCAATCGCTCACAAGCTGGGAATCGAACTTAATCAGTACAACTTCGTCAGCACTGAGCAATTTGATCCTGTGCATACTACAAGACCAGGAGTCTATGTATGCGGGGCCTTTCAAGGGCCAAAGGATATACCTGAAACGGTCATGCAGGCAAGTGGGGCTGCTGCTGCAGCATGCAGCATTTTGTCGGAACAACGTTACACCCTGACTCGAGAAAAGGAATACCCTGAGGAGATAGATGTCACGGGGCAGGAGCCTCGGATCGGCGTTTTTGTCTGCCACTGCGGAACCAATATCGCCGGCGTTGTGGACGTCCCCGCGGTAACCAAGTATGCATCAACGCTTCCCTTTGTGGAGTTTGCCGAGGAGAATCTCTTCACCTGCTCCCAGGATACCCAGGTTAGGATAAGGGAAAAAATTCGGGAGCACCGCTTGAACAGGGTGGTTGTCGCCTCGTGCTCCACCAGAACTCACGAGCCCCTGTTCCAGGATACCATTAGGGAAGCAGGCCTCAATCCCTACCTTTTCAGTATGGCAAATATCAGAGATCAAGACTCCTGGGTGCATCAAGCGGATGGGGAGAGCGCAACCGAGAAGGCAAAAGATCTGGTAAGAATGGCCATAGCAAATGCGGCAAAGCTCTCCCCCCTCTATCGAACAAAACTCCCGGTGACCAAAAGAGCACTGGTCCTCGGCGGGGGCATTGCCGGCATGAGGGCCGCGTTGAACGTTGCAGATCAGGGCTTCGAGGTAGTCCTCGTGGAAATAGACAAGGAGCTTGGAGGATTTGCCAGAAATATAAAGCGGACCTTGCAAGGAGATGATGTCCAGGGCTACCTGAACAGGTTAGTTGAGATGGTTAATCAGAATGAAAGAATCGAGGTTTTGAGAGAGACTATTCTGGCGGACTTCTCCGGCAGCAAGGGGAATTTCAAGACAGCACTCACCGTAGGCCCGGCCATGTATCACCGTGAAATAAATCACGGCGCACTTATTATAGCTACAGGCGCCACTGAGTACAAACCCGAGGAATATCTTTACGGAAAACATGAAGCGGTCAAGACACAGGTCGAGTTTGAGGACATGTTGCTCAAAGAGGAGCAGGGAATCAAGGGATGGAAAACAGTGGTCATGATCCAGTGCGTCGGCTCCAGAAATGAGGCAAACCCCAATTGCAGCCGAGTCTGCTGTCAGCAGGCTATCAAAAACGCCCTTGCCCTCAAGGAAATCAATCCTGATGTTGATATCTTCGTGCTTCATAAGGATATCAGAACCTACGGCTTCGCTGAGGATTACTACAGAAAGGCGCGAGAGACGGGCATCCACTTCCTCAGGTACAAGGAAGGTGATGAGCCAGCAGCGGAACAGGCAGGGCAAGGGATTCAGATCACCTTCAAGGACCTCACGCTGGGAAGGCCAATAACCATTACCGCTGACCAGCTAATCCTGAGCACCGCAGTTGTTGCAGGAGATACAGAGGAGCTTTCCAATATCCTCAAGGTTCCCCTAACGAGTGACCGTTTCTTTCTGGAGGCTCACGTGAAGTTGCGACCCGTGGATACGCAATCTGACGGCATCTTCGTTTGTGGGACGGCGCATTCGCCCAAGAGGATCGATGAGACCATTTCTCAGGCTTTGGCCGCTTCCGCGCGGGCCTGTCGCCTGCTTTCACAGGATTATATTGAGGTTGGGGGCGTTGTGGCACGGGTTGATCCAGAGCTCTGTGCCGCCTGTCTCATCTGTGTGAGGGCATGCCCGTATGAGGTGCCATTTATCAACGCAGATGGGGTATCGGAGATCGATATCTCTAAGTGCCAGGGATGCGGTGTGTGTGCTGCGGAATGCCCTGCAAAGGCAATTACCCTCGGCCATTTCGAAGATGCGCAGATACTGGCACAGATTGATGCATTGCTCGAGGCAGGATAATCAATGGAAGAGTTCAAACCGATCATTGTCGCCTTCTGCTGCGTATACTGAGGCTACGAGGCAGCGGACCTGGCAGGTACCATGCGTTTGAGTTATCCTGACAGTATCAGGATCATACGGCTACCCTGCACGGGAAAGGTAGATGTCATTCACATCATGGAGGCCTTTGAGAAAGGGGCTGATGGGGTATATGTCGCCGGATGTCTTGACGGCGAGTGTCATTACCTCACCGGTAATTTGAGGGCCAAAAAGAGGGTGGAGTACGCGAAGAAACTGCTCGATGAAATCGGCATCGGGGGAGAGAGGCTGGAAATGTACAACATAGCAGCCTCTGATGGTCCCCGATTTGCGGTGGTGGCCAAGGAGATGCACGAAAAGATCAAAACCATGGGACCCAGTCCCATCAGGGAGGCAATCGCGCGGAAAAAGGCTGCCTGATTCTGAGCTTTCACCGGTCAGCGTGGGGCTGTCGGGATTTAGTAAAAACCACATGAAAGGTCTTACATTATGATCGTTGCCGAGAGGAAACCGATTGATGAAATAAGGGCATTCATAGAGAACTGCAAAAAGATCCTCCTCGTTGGGTGCAACGAGTGTGTTACCGTGTGTTATGCAGGGGGCAAAAAAGAGGTGGAAATCCTGGCCTCAGCACTCAAGATGGCCTTCATGAAAGAGGGCAAGGAGCTTGAGATCACAGAGGTAACCCTGGAGCGCCAGTGCGACCATGAATACCTGGAGGAGATAAGAAGTATTATTGGTGAACATGAGGCCGTGATCTCATTGGCCTGTGGCGTGGGAGTGCAGTTCATGGCCGAGAAGTACCCGCAGGTACCTATCTTTCCGGGTGTCAACACCCTGTTCATGGGTGTTACCGAGGAAAAAGGCGTCTGGACTGAGCGCTGTCAGGGTTGTGGTCAGTGTATCTTGGGACAGACGGCTGGGATTTGCCCTATTTCCCGATGTGCTAAGCGACTCCTTAACGGACCCTGTGGCGGGTCAACAAAGGGAAAGTGCGAGATAAACCCGGAGCTTGATTGTGCCTGGCAGCTCATTATCGACCGACTCAAGGAACTCGATAAACTCGACGATTACGATAAGCTCGTTCCCATCAAGGATTGGTCCACTGAACGGGCGGGCGGGCCAAGGAAGGTGGTGAGGGAGGATCTGAAATAATGGAAACGAAGACTCCGAGCAAATTGGAAAAGATCCTCGCGGCAGGTCACTTGGCGGTTACATCGGAATGCGGACCTCCCCGCGGAAGTGAGGGAGAAGTAATATCCAAAAAGGCGGAAATGATTAAGGATTACGTAGACGCCATTAATATCACGGACAATCAGACCTCGGTCACGCGCCTGTGCAGTTTGGCATCCTGTATTCGCCTGAAGTTAATGGGCCTTGAGCCAATCCTGCAAATGGTCACCAGGGACAGAAACAGAATTGCACTGCAGAGTGACATCCTTGGAGCTGCCTCATTCGACATCCATAACATCCTGTGCCTGTCCGGTGATCACCAGCAATTTGGCGATAATCCTCAGGGCCAAAACGTCTTTGATCTGGATTCCATGCAGCTCATACAGACGGTCAGATACATGAGAGACGAGGGGAAATTCTTGGGCGGAGATGAGATAGAGCGGCCACCAAAGATGTTCGTCGGCGCAGCAGCCAACCCCTTTGCAGACCCTTTCGAGATCCGGGTTCGGCGGCTCGCCAAGAAGATAGCAGCCGGCGTTGAGTTTATCCAAACGCAATGTATCTACAACCTGGAAAAATTTGAGCTCTGGATGAAACAGGCCCGAGACCGTGGCCTCCTCGAAAAGGTCTATATACTGGCCGGGGTCACGCCCCTTAAATCAGCGGGCATGGCAAAATACATGAAGAATCGCGTCCCCGGCATGGATGTCCCCGATGAAGTGGTAAACCGCATGAGCGGCGTCCCCAAGGAAAACCAGGCCGAAGAGGGAATCAAGATCTGCATAGAATCCATCCAACGGCTTAAGGAGGTTGAGGGAGTACGGGGCTTTCACGTTATGGCCATAGAATGGGAGGAGAAGGTACCGGAGATCGTGGAGGGCGCCGGCCTCTACCCCAGACCTAAGGTCAAGTAGTATTATTCAGTATCTATTTAGAGCAAACACTAATTACACAATACCCCTGCCAACTGACCACTAAGCACTCACCACCGATAATTCACTTCACTTAGGCAGTTTTCGTACAGCATTCTGACATCCCGGCTTTTTTGATCTCCATGGCTGGCTTACCAAATCTCAGAGCCGATTATGCAAGCCACGGGATGTTGGGGCTGGCGAATTAAGGAGCTGAGCCAAGTCGGTTTTCCGATCCATCCATAAATGATTTTGAACGCTTCTTGACCCTCTTCCTCAAAAAACAAGTGATCCCATGACTAGATGACTCTTTAGATATTAAGATATTTTCGATCGTGCCGATATTTTAAAAGAATCGTTCGAAATTAAACCTGCACACAAATACGCGCGTGAAAGTGCTCAATGATCTGGGGAGGATTAGATGAACAATGAAGGCAGAAGCGATAAAAAAGGTCATAACTGAATTGACGGAGATACGGCAGCGCGTTGCTGAGTTGGAAGCATGGGAATCTGACCGTGAGCTCGCTGAGCAGGCGCCGTGGGGGAGTGACAAAGGTTACCGCAACATCTTTGAGCAGTCAAAAGATGCTATGTTTATGACCACCCAGGAAGGCGAGCACGTGTACATCAATCAGTCTTTTTTAGAACTTCTTGGCTATACCCGAAAGGAGATAGCAGACCTCAAAGCCCAGGATATATACGCTAATCCCGCAGACCTGCACAGGTTTCAGCGAGAAATAGAACAGAAGGGTTCCGTGAGAGACTTCGAAGTGAAGCTCCGGAAAAAGGATAGAACAGAGATAGACTGTTTACTCACGGCGACAGTGCAAAAGGCAGATGATGGAGGCATCCTGGGATATCAGGGAATCATCCGCGATATCACCGAACAAAAGGCCCTGCTCGGAATGTGGCGGAAATATGAGTTTATTGTCAATACTTCTAAGGAATTCATGTCCCTCATCAACAGGAGTTATACTTACGAAGCCGTAAATGAAGCCTATTGCCGCGCTCACAATAAATCCCAAGAAGAAGTCCTGGGTAGTACTGTGGCCGATGTCTGGGGGGAAAAACGATTTCAGACCGTTATTAAGCCCTACCTCGATCACTGCTTTGCTGGCAACGAGGAGCATCACCAGAGCTGGTTTAGATTCAAACTTGGCGAACGGAGATATCATGAAGTGAACTATTATCCTTACCGCGGCGACAAGGCAGAGGTAACTCATGCTGTTGTCGTTACTCACGATATTACCAAGCATAAGATGGCGGAGGATGCGCTAAAGGAGAGTGAGAGACGGTTCCGGCTCCTAGTAGAGCATGCAACAGATTCCTTCTTCCTGCATGAGATTGATGGCAGAATCAGAGATGTAAACCAACATGCATGCGAAAGTTTGGGCTATACGCGAGACGAGCTGTTAGGCTTGGCTATGCAGGATATCGATCAGGGATTTGCTTCCGGAAAGCGCTTAGAAAAGTGGGAGCAGATGGTTCCGGGCGAACCTATCACATTGGAAGGGGTTTATCGCCGAAAAGATGGAACAACCTTTGCGGTTGAGATCCGCTGCGGCCTTCTTGATCCAGGTGAACACCAACTCATATTGGGCTTGGTACGTGACATCAGCGAACGCAAGCAAGCAGAGGAAGATAAAAAGCAACTTGAAGCCCAACTCCAGTATGCCCAAAAGATGGAATCACTTGGCACGTTAGCAGGGGGCATTGCCCACAACTTTAACAACCTCCTTATGGTCATCCAGGGAAATGCCTCATTGATGCTTCTAGACACGGACTCCTCTCATCCGCATCATGAAAACTTGAAGAACATTGAAAAACAGGTTCAAAGCGCCTCTAAGCTTACTAAACAGCTCCTTGGATATGCTAGGGAAGGAAAATATGAGCTGAGGCCTATCAGCCTGAACCAAGTGGTAAAAGAAACCGCTGATACCCTTGGCACAACTAGGAAGGAGATAAGGGTTCACTTGGAACTCCTTGAAGGCTTGTCTGGCATAAGAGCCGACCAGGGGCAGATTGAGCAGGTCTTGTGGAACCTGTATGTGAATGCTGTGGAGGCCATGCCGGGCGGTGGAGACCTTTTCTTGAAGACCATGAATGTCACCCATAAGGACATGGAAGGCAAGTCCTACAAAGTGAAGCCCAGCGACTATGTCTTGTTAATAGTTCGAGATACAGGGATAGGGATGGACAAGGAGACCAAGGAGCGCATGTTCGATCCTTTTTTTACAACCAAGGGAGTGGGCGTAGGTACCGGTCTAGGGTTGGCTTCTGTTTATGGCATTATTAAAGCTCATGGAGGCTATATCGAGGTGGACTCAAGAAAGTGGCGTGGGACCACCTTCAGCATTTACCTGCCAGCATCGGAAAAGGGAGTGGAAAAACCTAGCGAGAGTTCCGACACAATCATTGAGGGAACCGGAACTATTCTGTTGGTAGATGATGAAGCAATGGTCTTGGATGTTGGAGTCAAGATGCTCAAGAAGCTAGGTTATGAGGTGCTTAAAGCCGAAGGAGGTAAAAAGGCCATTGATCTTTACAAAGTCAACGAAGATAAGATTGACACGGTCATCTTGGACATGATTATGCTGGACATGGGTGGAGGAGATACTTATGACAGACTGAAAGAGATCAACCCCGAGATAAAAGTACTCCTTTCCAGCGGTTATAGCATGGACGGTCAGGTAAAAGAGATCTTAGACAGAGGTTGTAATGGGTTTATACAGAAGCCCTTTACCATGAAAGAGTTATCCAAGAAGATCAGGGAGACTTTTGATTCAGACGCTACGTTGCAGCGCTTCTCGGTCGTCGAATCCTAACTGAAATAGACGGATTCCCTCAATGCCAAAATGTACAACATTTCAAACGCAAATCTTGCCCTCTACTGGTTGAGGCATCTCGAAATCAAACAGACTATTGTCCGGTCCGCCCTAAAACCGAAATTGCATCTTGCCAGTACCTGAACCTGGGAGTGAGCCGGAAATCTTTAGATATCGCTCAGGTAGAAGATTCGAATCGGTTGTTACATGGCGTTGAACAACCATTGCTGGTCACAGCATGTTGAGGGTTTACCCATCACCGATAAAGCAAGTCCGGGCGGCCCTATTTTGATTACCAAAGATCAGTGAAAGCTGTTGACACGTAGGTGTAAGGGTGTATAAATGCCCAGCTATTAACAGCTACAACAGAAAGGGGGGTCCACATGAACAAGGGCGAATTAATTGAGGCAGTTGCTAAGGATGTCGGCATCTCTAAGGCATTGGCGGCAAGAGCGTTGGACAGCACCATTGCCGCAGTAACGAAGGGTTTAAGTAAGGGCGAGCGGGTATCTCTGGTAGGCTTTGGAACCTTCTCGGTAAGCACCAGAAAAGCCAGGAGCGGGAGGAACCCCCAAACGGGGCAACCTATCACGATTCCCGCCACCAAAGTTGCTAGGTTCAAGGCTGGCGATAAGCTAGCTCAGGCAGTCAAATAGGTTTTTCTTTGGCGTCAGTAATTCTTGGAAGGCTGGGCACGCAACCGTGTCCAGCTTTTTTTATCTGCTTACTATTATGGTAAAACACAGTTACCTGACACAGGCATTCATTGCGGATTGCAGCTTCAATTCGAAATCAAAGGTTCTTGAAGCTCAGCTAACGCTTCGGCTTATAGCAGTAAGCTAACCCTCAGACGCAATTATCCAAGCCACAAGATCTTGGGGCTGGCGAATTAAAGAGCTGCGCTAACCGATTTGCACACTCCAAGTTATTTCGCGAACACTCCCCCCAAGGCTAGTCTATTTGATTCCGATATAAATATTGTGTAATCCAAATTAGCTTCCAGCACCTTAGTTCATCTTGTAATAGACTGAGCTCAAACTAATATGATGAGTTCAGGTCTTGCGTTTTTCAAAAAGCCTTTTGAACTCAGCGAATTTATCCGGCTTTCCCTCATGGCTCGACCATCTTTCGACTTCAGCCAAATCAACCTTATTGTCTCTTGCAACCAAGATAGCCTGTTCCAGGCACTGGCGGTCATCAAAATGATAATATGAGGCCAATCTATCCTTGACGCAATCAGTTGGAGAAATGATTCTCAGCTCTCCGGTTGTGTACTTTAGAATGGCTACTTCCTTTACTGCTTCCTCACCAACAGATAGCGGACCTGGAGGGAATTCTATCAGTAAATCGGTCTCCGAATTTTTGAAATACCTGTTCTCTTCGTAGAAGCCTATCTCTGAGAGAGCATCTCGTACTTTTGCCCCTCTGATAAAGTATTGATTGTCAACAAAGTCTAGGTCAGAAGATACATATTTGTTATTGCTGTAAATTGATACGCAGCTCCCACCGGAAAGAACGACGTCAATTTCGTACTTCTTGAGATGGCTGCATATAAAGGCGGCCAGCTCGCCTGTCGACATATCCCTAATCGCTTTCACAGCGGTTTACCCCGTCTTCTAGGTCTACGTCTATTCATCAGGAGCGCTTCTCGTTGGCTCTCGGGATAAAAGGACACCGCCTTCTCCAAGAGGCCCCTCAGTTCCTTTAAGAAGGGATACCTCGGATTAAACGAGTAGAGGCGGGTTTTACCAGCAGTCCGGCTCACCAGCACGCCACCTGATTCAAACTTTGCTAGTTGTTTCTGGATAGAATCTGGATCTCCACCGAGGACCCTGGCGATTTCCCTGACATAACCTTCATTTCTCGTCAAGATAAACACCAGTACGCGTTCTGCGTTGGTTGAGCCTAGTAGCGGTTCCAACACAATTCATTACCTCCTACGTAGACTGTTTTGTCAGATATTGTCCCTCTTCTGTCAGATTTAATCTGACAAATGGAAGATAAACTCTGACAGTCTAGTGTATCAATTTACAAGTTGCAAGCAGAAAACAACCTCATCATGCCAAAGCCTAGCTGCTTCGCACAAAGCCACAACGATGTGTCAGACAACGCTGCAATGATATCTACGAATTGCCAGGTTCGCAGCTGTACTATCGGCTTCCTTTTCCATAATTACGGGATTTGTTCAGGATTAAAAATCCGTTTTTGAGCCGGTCAGGAG
>Ga0209636_10002875_pt1 | contig 17559 bp, 17 predicted proteins | sample DeeMarSWOR152_54_FD_187464 | JGI IMG/M metagenome (GOLD analysis project Ga0209636, IMG submission 187464) | Marine sediment microbial communities from White Oak River estuary, North Carolina - WOR-1-52-54 (SPAdes) (version 2) | ecosystem: Environmental > Aquatic > Marine > Intertidal zone >... | reverse complement strand
CACGTACTGGAGAGACTTTGCTGCTCAAAATAAATACTATGACTCTCCATCAGGAAAACGAGGCCAGCTTTATATTTATCCCTATTCGCATCTTGGGGGAGGAATGGTCGGTGAAGACAACACCCGCCGTTTTTCGGCTTTTGCTCAGGACTCCGTCACAGCAGGAAGGCTGGCCCTTAATCTCGGTCTTCGTTTTGACTATTCCTATGCTTACGAACCCGAGCAAACCCGACCTGAACTCTGGCACTACAAGGTCGGACCAGAATTCCTCAATCCCAATTTACTAGGTGATCCTAACGCTCTTATCAAAGCTCTTAACGACCAATATCACAATGATCCAGATGTCGATTACAATCAACTTTCTCAGCTTGATCCGTACACCTTTCCTTATAGGAGAACCGCAGAATTTACAACTTTCTCCCCACGAATCGGACTCGTTTACGACCTGTTCGGTGATGGGAAAACAGCCATCAAGCTCTCCTTTGCCCGCTATTTCGAACCTATTTTTTCAGGCAAATACAACGCGCCCCAGCTCTTCGGCGGCAGCATGAGATGGACCTGGTATGACTTGAACGAAAATGGATACATGGACCTTCCTCAAACAGGACCTGTTGACCCTCAGTATATAGACCCGAACGGAGACAGGTACGTATTGGCGAGTTATAACAATCAGGATCCCAACTATGTGTATTACCAGGATGTCAAAGCTCCCTACATGAATGAGCTTATAGCTGGAGTTGAACATGAACTGATGAAAGATTTCAGGGTGGGAGCCCAGTTTGTCTACAAGGTGAACAAGAACATCACCGAGGACGTGGATCGAAACAACGGCTTCGATGTTAATGCCAAGGATGACCAAGGCCGCCCCCTCTGGCTGCCTTATACTGTTACCGATCCTGGCTGGGATGCAGAATTTGGAACAGGTGATGACCAGCAGCTTACCGTGTATGCTCTTGCTAGTTACGCCCCAACTCAAAGCTGGCTTGGTACAACCCCAGAGGGGCTCAAAAGAAAATACGTAGCTGGTGTGCTGACTTTTGATAAAAGAATGTCCAACAGGTGGCAGTTAAAGGGCTCAATCATCTACAGCTCTTATAAGGGTAATGCCGAGGCTGATTACAGCGCTACAGAAGGAGAGAATACTCTTCTCGATAATCCCAATACATTGATAAATTACTATGGCAGCATTGGCTATGACCACCCTCTGCAGATAAAGCTCATGGGAACAGTTATGCTCCCCTATGATTTCATCGTCACGGCTTATTTCCAACATCGTTCCGGAAACCCCTGGGCAAGAACTATAGCCCGCGTCTATTTCCCTTCGTCTATTGACACGGATTGGAGCTATGCCTCTGATATCTGGGCTGAACCTAATGGAACTCGAAGAGGTCCTGCAATCACCACCCTGGATATGAGACTGGAAAAAAGCTTTTCATTTGGCAACTATGGGAAGTTGAGTTTCTATGTTGATCTCTTCAATGTGGCAGGAAGAAAAACGCTCTCAGTCCAGCAGAATCCTAACGCTTATCTTTATTACTACAGAGATCCGCCCGAGTACATAATAGACGAAACCTATGCACGGATTAACAGTGTTACTGGAGTTCGCTCTGCCCGCATTGGTTTTAGGTGGAGTTTCTAAATCGAGAAAGACATAACTGAATGAGAAAAAAGAGGGAGGGAAGAATCCCTCCCTCTCCCCCCGCTGAAACTCAATACGGCCCATCAAAAAGATCAGGAGATAAATTAGATACAAGCAGAGTATTCCTCAAAAAAGTTAGGCAACTGAAAAAATGAGAAGAAGCTGTCTTTACTTTTTTCTCTTAATTGTACCCTTCTATCTTCATCTCGCCTGCGCTTCTTATAGAATCTTAGAATCTCCATTAGACCAAAATAGTCAAAAATTCTTAGACATAACGCGTTACATCATCACTCTGCAAGAAGATAAAATATTTCGGGAAATGCCTCCCGAGGACAGGGGTGAATTCGTAACCGATTTCTGGAAGAGAAGAGATCCCACTCCAGAGACAGAAGTCAACGAGTTCCGTCAGCAATACTACACCAGGCTTGCTATCGCTGATAAAGCTTTTCGAACAGGAATCCCGGGTTGGATGACTGATAAAGGAAGAATCTTCATCCTTCTCGGTCCCCCCACAGATGTCATAAAAAAAAGTATGGGAGACGCTACCGTAGAACCCCAGGCAGGAGTAAGGGAACTCAGCGCTGACTTGCTTGAGGAAGGAACAAGGACAGAGAGGCCGACAGAAATCTGGGTCTACAACCAGTACCCCGACTATTTCGCAGGGCCTCTGCGCCTTGTCTTTGTTGACTACGAAAGCAATGGCGACTATAAATTAACCACTGATGTAGAGGTAAAGCCCTTTTCCATGATGACCTACATCCAGAGCGATCCCAGCCTGCAAAAATATCAATGGATAGGAGAAATAGAGAAGGACGGATACATCCCTGCAATTCTTCCTTTTTTATATTATTCAAAATCCATTGGAAAAATAGAAAAAGACAAGAAAGAAAATTATACTGTTGAATGCTCCTTTGAAATTCCTCTAGGAACCCTCCGTTTTCGGGAAGAAGACGGCCAATACGAATACCATATTGAACTGAGCATAAAAGTGGTGAACATGGAGACAAAAGGTTCCTGCCAAGAGAAAAAAGAGATGAGAAAAAGCCTCTCTCTCGAGAATCTTAGAGAAAGCATCAAAGAAGGATATTCTTTGAGTGAAATGATAAAGGTGCCCTTAGAGAAAGGAACGAATAAAATCTATTTTTCGCTCCGCGATAATATCCAGCAGAAAAGGCTGCGTAAATTGGATATCGTTAAAATAAAACAATAAAGCCTGGATTTCAGCTCCTTTTTTCCTCCATCATTTTTTCTACAGCGGTGATGATGTTTTTCACCTTAGCCACCTCAGGATTTTCTGGGTCCATTTCAATGAACTTATTAAAATACTCAAGGGATTTATCAAAATCGCCCTTGTTGAGGTAGACATACCCTAATTTCATATAAGGCTTGGACCAATCTTTTTTAATCTGGATGGATAACTCAAAATATTTGATGGCCTCATCAATTTTCTGGTGAGAAAACAGCACCTCAGCCACGTTGTAGGCAGCCACTTCATCTTCTGGTGAAATATCTAAAGCCTGGGCAAAATATTTCTGAGCTGTATCAAAATCTTCTTTTCGAATGTAGAGTTCTCCCAATCCCGTAAAAGCCCGCAAACTGGCTTGGGGATCTTTCTTATAATCGCCGAAATTTTCCATGGTTTTATCCAGCACAAGCTTAAACTCTGCTTCAGCCTTATCCAGATCTCCCTTTTTGAGGTAGCAGGTGCCGATGTTGAGATGGGAATGATAAACCTCTGGGTATTTTGTCAGGAATTCCTCAAACACCTCTAAGGCTTCATCATACTTCTCTTCTTCGATGAGAAGATTCCCCTTGTCGAACAACTCGAAAGATTCCTCATCCGCCATACGGGGAGCAAAACCCGTCAATTTCTTCAGCGTAAAGTCGACGGGGGGATTTCTCCTGAGCTGGCGGATATTCATATCCAGGTAAGAACTGATATAGCCTTCCTTAGTCGCTGTTATTCGCCATTGGCCTGTTCCCATTCCTGCCACAGCAAAACGACCTTTTTTATCGGAATAGCCCTCGAGTTTTGTTTCGTGTTCCAAGCTTTCAACAACAATCAAAACTCCTTCTAGCGGCTGACCGTTATCATCGACCACAGTCCCGTTGATCCTCCCCTTTCCCATGGGCTCCTGGGCTAAGGCAGCGAGAGCCGCCCAGGAGACAAGAAATAACATGAAAATACACAAGTTCAAGATTCTATTTCTCAAGGTCAAGTTCATGCCAACCTCCTTTTTTACGACAAAATGAATCTTTCTTCTGCCTTCCTTTTATCCAAGAAACAAATGCTGGCCAAAAATTCAAAAGATTGGTGATCAATGGTTATAGTTTAAACTCCATGACTTTTTCCGATTCTTCCTCACCGGTCCTGTTTTTGATGACCGCATGAAGCTGGTTTTTTCCCCGGCGAATCTTTTCTAAATTTTTCTCCAGGATAAAGGAAATTTCAATATTGTAATTCTCTTTTTGTCTTTTTTCGAGTTCTTCCTCTTCTATTTCTAGCTCCAATGCCTCCTCATACTTCCAGATGACGGTGTTTTTGAAATCTCTTAAATCCAGGTGAACATCCAGAGTTGTCTTCAGTCGACCATCCACAGCCTTAAACCAGATAACAGCATAGGGAATTTCTATGATGACGATGGCTTCGACTCTTTCCGCCTCGATAAAGGTTTTTTCTACCCTCCAGCTGAAATCAAAAAATCCTTTTTCTTGTTTAAAAGTTTTTTGAGCCTCATGCTGGGCAAGGCTAAGTTCGTGCATGTACATCAAGTTAAGGGAACGAACAGAGGACAAATCGTAAGTGACCAATGTGTAATTTCCATTGCTTCGGAAATCAACAAAAACAACAGGGAAACTTCCGTAATACCAAATTTCCCGGCTACGGCTGTAAGGATCTCCTCCCATTGGATAGGTGATCCTATCCGTAGGTGGGCCGAACAGGATATAGATTCTTCCGCGGTCAGTCAACCATCCAGGCCTCCCCTCGCCCCTAAAGAGTTTATCCGCTGCCTCTATACGGTTGATATACAAAATTCTGAATTCATTCTCTTCTGTATTCGGATCAGGGTCACGGCGCTTCCAAAATTCCTCTCTGAATTTTTCCTTTTCTTCATCAGGAAGTTCGAGAAAAATTTTTCTTTCCTCGCTGGTGATGATATACCTGACTTTAGAGAGAAACTCAGCATCCACAGGATCTAACTTCTTCTCTAAATTATAGAGACGGCAGGAAAAGGAAAAGCAAAGGAGCAAGGAGCAACAGAGAATAAAGCAGAAAGATATGTTCAATTTATTCATTTTTTTTCCTTTAAAGTCTCAACATTCTTTCTAATTTGAGACTGATCTGGATTGATCTCCAGAGACTTTTCCCATGCCTCCAAAGCCTCTTTAACCTTGCCGAGCTGGAAATAGCATTCCCCTAACACGTTGAGAAGGTTGATATTTAGGCCATAATGGGAAATGGCTTTATCAAAAACGTCTATAGCTTTGCCTAGCTCTCCCATATCCTGGTAGGCTTTGCCCATTATGAAAAATACTTCATAATTTGGTGGCTGAGGTTGGTTTAAAAAGGGAAGCAAAACAGATTCAATTTTTTTGTATTCAGCCAAAATCATATAGGCTTTGGCCAAATTCAAGGCAAAATCAATGGAGTCAGGTTTTTTCTGGAATGCTGACTCCAAGCAGTCTCGGGCCTCATTTATTTTTCCGCTGTTTAAGAGTTGAGTTCCTATTAAATAAGCATAGATCGGGTCTTGAGTGCCAGACAAGACTTTAGAATAGACCCAGGGACGAGCAAAGGCTTCAAGATGAGTAATATCAAAATCTTCACTTTCAGCTAAGATTTCCCGGCCATCAACAAAAAGAGAAACTTGAAGCCGATAATGAGCTGGCGGAAATTCCTGAAGAGAGAACTCCTCAATAAGATTTGGCAACTCCGGGTATTCATTGACTTTTTTTGTGGTGCTTCGAAACTCTTCACCATTCTTAAAAAAGGTGTATTTGATTTCTCCTTTTTCTCTTAATATTGGGCTTAAGCCATGAATCTGGAAAGCTGCGGCCATAGTGTCTTGGCTGAGAAACACTCTATTCCCCTGGAAATAAATTTGATAGGCCCCTATTTGAAAAGGCCAAAGTCTATTTTGCTCTGCTCCCCGTCTGTTCACATTGTAGCCTAAAATAAGCGAGGTCATCTGCAGGGTTTCCTCTTCCTGAGGAATGATCAGGTCTCTTTCTAAAGAGGTGAATTCTTTGGAAACTTCATTTTTGACCAGTAAGGAAAACTTATAATTTCCAGGGATAAGGGGAAACATATCATGAATACTGAAAGGTCTGTGGCTTATATTTTTTATCTGCTCTTCGTCGAACTCTAAAAATATATTCTTTTCAAACTGATAAATGTTCTTACCTTCTGTATCCGAGACTGTCCCATTGAGTTTTAGGTTGGTATAGTATTTATTCTGGTACAAATCTACAGAAAGCCTTTTTGGTTCAATGGCATAGTGGACAAAATACATTCCTGAAAGATCTTTAATCACTTTTACCAGAGAATCATTATCGATGTAATTCGCCGTATACTCCACCTCCACAATGTCTTTGTACTCGAAGAATTTCTGGGCGTATCTCTCTTCGACTTGTTTCGTAGGAGCTGTTTCAACTTTCTGAACCAACAAATCCGAAACCATTGATGGACGTCCAAATGCAGCAGAATCCTCACCTGGGATAAGAGTGAGGGAGACTTCAGCCAGTTCTGGCTCAAACTCCCTTAGCTGCTCATAAGCCGCCAGATAATCATAGGGATCACCATAAAAGGAAGTCATCAGAGCCTGAGGCCCATCTTTGAGGGGACTGTAAAGCCTGTATTCTCCCAGGCCTCCTTCCTGGAAAAAAACAAGGTTAAAGCCGGGAGGGAGGCCAAGGTTTGTTTTCCCTTGATAAAACCAGACTTCGGATGGATAAGTCATAACCTTCCCTTCAAACCTCTGAATGTCATTGGGCTCGCCCAAGATAATATAAATGCGTCCCCGGTCAGTTCTCCAGCCCGGCTTGGGCGTCCCCCGCCCGAAAAATTGATTGGAATAATTTATACGGCGATAGTGCTCTTCTTTGAATTCATTTTCAGGTGTAGCTCGAACCGGATCTCTTTGTTTCCAGAAAGCCTCGATGAAAAGGGCCCTTTCTCGGTCTGTTTCAAGCTTTAAGAATACTTCTCTCTCGAGGGGGACAATGATATAAACAACCTCTTCTTCCAGCCACTTTCTGTATTTTTCAGGCAAATCTTTAGGAGAGAGTTTCTCGGCCTGAAGAAAAAAAGGAGAGAAAAAAGACAAGACTAAAAAAGCAAGAACTAGTTTTTTTGCCATCACTATCGCTTTTTTTTATTTTAATCTTCTCTTGAATCTTTATCAAGTTACGAGTCATAACAGTAAGCATCGCATTATCCTTGATAGAAGGCAAAATCGTTGATCAGGCTGGATGTTTCGCTTGATTAAAAGCTTTATGAGTTTGACAGCAAAGAATAAATAGCTATACTTAAAGCATGCTTGGTAAGAAATATTTTTTTTCAGCTAAGACCAATCCCGTCATAATAAATCATCACCAAAACAATAATTGGGTGGTCTCTGCCACCCAATAGTGTATAACATCACAGCCTTCTTCCCAGCAAAAATAAACCTGGAGGAAAATCATGTCCAAAAATTGCATTATCCCAGAAAATTATCGGTCCATTTTGGATGTTATAGAGACAGAAAAAGCGATAAAACTGATCAAAGATTTTTTTCAGATTAATCTTGCTGAGGCCTTGAATTTAAAACGGGTGACTGCCCCCCTGTTTGTCAAAGCAGGAACCGGCATCAACGATGATCTAACAGGTGTTGAACGTCCCATTTCTTTCAACATCAAGAACATGCCAGACACAAAGGCAGAAATTGTTCAATCCCTGGCTAAATGGAAAAGGCTAACTCTTGCCTATTTAAAAATCAGGAAAGGCAAAGGCATATACACAGATATGAATGCCATTCGGCCCGATGAGACTCTTGATAATTTACATTCTCTCTATGTCGACCAGTGGGACTGGGAAAGAGTCATTTCAAAGGCGGAGAGAGATTTAGCATTCTTAAAAAGCATGGTCAAGAAAATCTATCTCGTCCTAAAAAAAACAGAACACTTTATCTGCGCCCATTATTCTGAAATCAAATCCATTCTCCCCGAAGATATCTTCTTTATTCATTCCCAAGAGCTTGCCAGAAGATACCCAGAGCTGACCCCTGAAGAAAGGGAAGATGCCATTTGTAGAGAGTGGGGCGCCGTCTTTATCATGGGAATAGGTGCTCCCCTAAGCAATGGACGTCCTCACGATGGCAGAGCCCCTGATTACGATGATTGGACAACACCCACGGAAAAAGGACCGGGGCTGAATGGGGATATTATTATCTGGTACCCTGTTCTTAAAAAAGCCTTTGAGATCTCCTCGATGGGAATCCGAGTGGACCAGCAAGCACTGAAAAAACAACTCAAGATAACAGGAACCACGGAGAGAAAAGAATTTTACTTTCATAAAAAACTTCTCAGAGGAGAACTCCCCCTCTCCATTGGAGGTGGAGTCGGACAGTCAAGGCTCTGTATGTTTTTCCTGAGAAAAGCCCATATTGGAGAAATCCAAGCCAGCATATGGCCTGATGAGATAATAGAGGAGTGTGAGAAGAATAAAATTTTTCTCTTATAAGACTTTTTCAATAATTGTTGTTCGTTGATCAAACAAAAGAAAATTTTACTGCTTTATTCTGATACCTAAATTCAGATTCCGTCCAGGCATGGGGTAAATCCCAGCTTCAATACCAGGAAGGTCCACATAAATTCGGTAATCCTTGTTGAAGATGTTGTTAATATCTAGGAAAAGCTCCAGAGCAGGGGAAATATTCACCATCAGCCTCGAATTCAAAAGGAGGTAGGAAGGTAAATGATTGGAGGAAAAATCACCGGCGAAATAATCTGTCACGTACTGGGCTTGAAGAGAGACATAAAAGGACTTCTCCCTAAGCCGCAGGGAAAAGTCCAATTTCTGGCCGGGCCGGCCTCTCGTTTTTTCTCCTGGATCAAGATAAGTGTAATAGAGAAGTCCGGAGAAATTTTGAGTGAAATCAGCCCTCAGACTGAATTCTGCTCCTTTGAAAGTAAATTCTCCAGTATTTATGAATTTAAATTTCGGGGGAGGAGAGACATTCGGCTGTGTTTCTATAAGATCAGAGCCTTTCATTTGATAAAAAGCCCCGTCCAAAGTGATCCAGCTCCCAATTCTCTGCATGAAACCAATTTCATAGTTCCATACTCTTTCTGGCTTAAGTTCCGGATTTGCAGCCGGAAACATGTAGAGTTCATTCAATTGAGGCGAGCGAAATCCTTTGTTGACTGCTCCTCTCAGCGAACTCTTTTCGCCGAGTTGATAGACAAAACCAACATGGGGACAGGTCTCGCTTCCGTAAAGAGAATCCCTGTGAAGGCGAATACCAAAAGACAGGATGAGTTTTTTCCAGAGCACTTGTTCGTCCTGAATGAAAACAGCGGCCTCGTTTTTATCCCACTCCCCTTCAGGCGAGTTGTAGCTTTTCCCTCCTAGGATACGAAAATCCGCCCCGATCGTCATCTCGTTGTTGGCAATCTTGCGGGTAGTGTATCTTACGACCCCTCCGCTGATATAATCCCTTGAGTGCCAGCCATCAGAGAACCGGTGATGTCCGAAATTCCGGTAGAACTTCAAGAAGACCTCGTCTTGATCTCCTTTTCCACTCAGGCTAAAATCAACAGCGCCTCTTTGGTAGTCATTCCAAAAATCTGTGAGAGGAACATCAATAGAACCGGCCTCATGCTTTTTGCCATCAAAATATTTACCTTGAAAGCTAGCCTGAAAGCGCTCCGATAAATCATAAATCACTTTTCCCGTAAAAGCATTTCCCGAGTAGCTGGAGTTTTCCCGATGTCCATCGCTGCTTCTTCTGTCTAAAGTGAGATAGTAGTGGAATTTGTTTAAATTTCCTCCGTGGCGGAGGTTATACCATTGGGTATCGAAACTTCCATAGGACATGCTAAAATCAGTCTCAAATTTCTTGCTTGGCATCCGGGTGAGAATGTTGACCACACCACCCAAGGCTTCTGACCCGTAGAGAACGGAAGAAGGTCCTCTAACGACCTCGATCCTCTTGACATTATCCAGAGAAAAAGTGTGGGTTACAGCACATCCAAACAATCCCATCTTTTCAGGCCGGCCATCCACAAGAATGGCAATTCTTCTGCCTTGCTGGCCAATACCTCTGATTTCTACATCAGCCCTGCCAAAATCACCTGTTCTATGAATAAAAATTCCAGGCTGATTATTTAACAGGTTAAGAGCATTGCTTGCAGCGAGCGCTTTTAAATCATCCGCGCTCACCACACTGACTGAGGCTGAACAATCTTTGACAGCCTTGGGAGTCATGGTGGCTGTCACAACTATTTCCACATGAGGATGAATGATTGACTCTGTATCCTTCTTCTTCTGTTTTTCCTTGTCTTTCTGGGCATAAACAAAACCTCCGATAAATACCACAAACATAATAAAAAAAAGGAAGCAGAAAACTTTTTTTCCGAACATTTTTTCTTCCTACGCCATAAAGTGTTACGAAAATTATAATAATAGCACTCTCTTCTTAATTGTCAACCTTTTTCAGTAAGCCGTGAACCTGTAAATTTTTTGAATCAAAAAAGAAGAGAGGGGCTTTTTATTATCGCAAGTCGTTTTTCCTCTTATTGCCTTTTAAATGGCAATTCATACTGGGAGGAGATCAAACTGGGCCCAAGAAAATTTTCCCCTGCTGGCAGCATCGCCATGCAAACGACAAAGATATAATAGCTTAAGCTCCCTATGGATCTCTCAGACTTGCGGAGTCAACAAGTTTTTGGGTTACGGAATTATTGATTTCCTGAGTCATTCAATAACTGAACCAGAGGTCTTATTCGATATCCTTTCCTGTTGTGGTCATGAGCAACTTTCCGTGTTTAACACTTCTGGTACTCAGGAGCTCATCAGAAATTTTTTTTATTAAATAGCTCTTTCCTCTTAAAACTATAACTTCCAGGCAGTTGTGCTTATCCAGGTGAATATGAGTTGAAGAGATAATCAAATCAAGGTAATTATGTTGAAGTTTGGTTAATTTATCAGTTAATTCCCTAACTTCATGGCTAAAAACAAGACCAAGAATACCTACAGTTTCTTTCTTTTCCTCTTTCCATTCCTCAGAGACCAAGCACTCTCTTATCAGATCACGAATGGCTTCTGATCGACTTTTATATTCTTTTCCTTTTATCAGAGAATCAAATTTCTCTAATAACTCTGTTTCAAGGGAAACACCAAACCTTATGACTTTTGCCATTTTTTCATTCCTTTACAATTTACCTCGAAAAATAATATTCCCTGCTCGCAAAGTCAAATAAATATGGATAAACCACAATTTTATTCCTCGCTTACTCAACCATGAGTCTAAGAATACTCCTTGAGCTCATTCTCAATCACCCTTCTCAGTTCATCATTTGGAGCTTCATATCCCCAACATTTATACTTTCCATTAATAAAAAGGGCTCGCGACGTCTGGTATTCCTCAACCAAGATTCTCTTACTCTTCGTGCCTGATCCTTTTCTATGTCGAGGTCATCAATATGCGTGCAAGCTGCTACAAAAAGCATATGATCATCCGTCAGATCAACGATTTCCATTTATTCTCTTTATATAAATTATAAGAAAAAGATCAGGCTAATGATAGCTGGCGGTGGGCAAGGATGAGCTTGCCCTGGATGGGAACATCATAGGGACAACCGGTCTCGCAGAATCCCTGGCAGTTGAAGCAAAGGTTGGCCTTGGCACCAGGAATGGCAGCGTATTGAGCTATGGCGTATTTTTCCCGACCCTGAGCCTCAAAATAGTGGTTATATCGCATGATGGTGTTGATAGGGACACCGTGCGGACATTTCGGCTCGCAGATTCCACAGGCATGACGGCAGTACAGCGGGCCGCATCCTTCCCTGAAGGCAGCCAGCTTCTTTTTCTCTAAATCACTCAGCCTGGAGCCAGAGAGGCGGAGAAAGCGTTCCAACTCGTCAAAATTTCTTACAGAACAGCAGACCGTATTAACATGGGGATTGCTCAACACAAAGCGGACGGCGGCGTCTTTTATTTCCTCAGGATTTTTTAAATCGTATTTCTCTACGAAGCGGTCGGCCATTTCAGCTTTTTGCTTGTATCGTTCCAATCCGGCAAGGTAGAGCTCGTGAACGTCCTTTCCTTGCTTTTGCAGGGCTTCAACGCTGGCTTTTAACCGGTAATAGGTCGAGACGGGTTTAGTCTTCATCAGGGTCGTGCCGATATTTTTTTCCTTGCAAACCTGAAGCACTTTTTCTGCCCCATCCATCTTTAAAAAATTGTAAGCCATAAGATAAACATCGAAACGGCCGTCATCAGCAGCAGCCAGGAGCACTTTGTCCATTGTCTCTTCAGGATCACGGAACCAGAAAGAACCGTGGTGAGAAACACCGACAAACCTCAATCGTCCTTCTGACTTTAACTGCTGCATGGCAGCGTGGAAGCCTTCGGTTTTCAGGGTCTCGATTTTTTCCGGTAAATGCATCATCATGCAATCTATATAATCAGTCTGAAGCTCCTCAAGACATTTCCGGAACCTTTTCAAAAATCCTTCTTTGGAGAGATCATCCTTTATCTCCATTTTCGAGGAGATAAAAATCTCCTTTCGGTTACGCTTCTTGACGACAGAACCATAGATCTTCTGGTTGGGGTAACTTTCGGCTGTATCGATGTAGTTCACCCCTGCATCCAGCATGGCATTGATCAATCCCTCATCAGCGATATAACCACAACCGATATCCGATACTTTCCAACCGGTGCGTCCCAGGGTGCGGTACTCCTTGACTTTCAGGGTTTGCTCCTTTTCGCTTTCTTCAGACTTTTCCTGGAGCATCTCTAAGGGTATCGCTGCTCCAAAAATTCCGAAAGCCGAATTTCTTAAAAAATTCCTGCGGCTCAAGCTGACTTTTTGACTCATCATTCCTCCAGTATTGAAATATAAGGCGGTATTCTCTCAATTTGATAAGGAACTTTCAACTGAAAAATAAAAAAAATATAAGAAATTACTTGACAGCCAGCTTTGTTTCTTACATTATTTAATAAATAATGATAATAAAATATTAATTATTTTATAAATAAATATCAATTTATGAATTTTATACAAATATTATTTTAAAATTAATAGACATTATAAATAAAAATATTATGAATTTAACATCTTAGAAATTATTTAGCCGAAAAAATCAAAGCAATTCGGAGGTTAACATGAAAGGGGAAACCAAGGAAGCACGTTTTAAGCGTATCGCTGAAAAGCGAGTTCAGCGGGTACTGGATAGCATAAGAAGTCTATCCAACTGTTCTAACAGGAGAATGTACAAATGGAACAACGAACAGTTGAAAAGGATATGGGATGCGATTGATAAAGAATTGAAAATTTGCAAGGCGAGTTTCGAGGAGTCAATAACAGAAGAATTTAGGTTATGATAGATCTGCTGGGGAATAATTATCTCAAATTATTATGAAACATCTGGCAAACATTTAAAAAATTTATTTCAACACTTTTAATAGGAGTCACTCCTATAGAAAGGGGAAAGGTAATGATACTATTTGAAAAAATCCCGATGAAATTTGAAGAAAAAGACTATGAAATAAGGATGCTTTATGATGATACAATCATTAATGTCGTCACTTTTCTCAATAACTATCCTGTTAACGGCTTTCGGCATCAGATTAAAATCCCAAAAAAATTCGATGTAAAGAAAATCCTTAAAACAGATGCTGTCAAAGAATTAGTCGAGATATCCAAAACTGATATAATCGAAAAACGATGGGAAAGATTGTTGAAGGCTTTGCATTAAATGAAGCTATAGGATATTTTCTCTGTATTATTTAAAATCAAAAAATTAACCAAGTTCGACCATGCCTTTTTAAATTTTTATTCGAAAATTTCTTAGAGTGCTCTTTTTACCCCCAAAAATGCCGTTTTAAGCCCTTATTTGCCCCTAAAATACATGTTATCTTATTGATATAAAATCAGTAAGCTTGGTCCGACCCCTTATTCAATCTCAGGGACTCGGGCTCTGGAGCGCAGTATTTCTAATATCTCTTTGATTTCCGAATCAGACTTTCCTTCAACCTCGATTATTTCAGGCATTCTAGGCTTTTTGCCAACTAATCCTCCTACTACCGCACCTACCGCCCCACCTATAGCTCCATAGCTGATGAATCCTCCAGGCATATCTCCCATCTTTTCTGCAAATAAAAAACCCGTGACCATCATGGCACCAAGTGAACCCATTAGGAATCCAAAACCAGCTCCCCTCCAAAACCTTGATTTTCCCAGTATTGTCACAATCTTAACATCATCAATCTTGATGGTTAAATCATTCAACGATAAAGACTCCATCACCAAGAGTGAGTTTTCTTTAACAGCAATGAGTTCTCCTTGTACCTGTTGACCATCTGTTTTCTGTATTATCAGTTCAGCGCCTTTTTTCTTGGCAAACATATTTCCTGAGAGTGCCACTAAGAGAATAATAATTGCCAAAACTGTGTATTTTTTCCCTTTTGCTTTCACTTTTCTATACCCCTATGAAGAAGTTTCGTGCTCTTCTCGCTTTTTTCTGAGATCGCCTTCGATTAAACGTATTTTTTTTCTAAAGAAACCCGCGCCAAAGAATTCTTAACACGATCTTCCCTCAAAGGCAAGTCTATGGGAGCAGTCTTCTATTCCAATCTTTTTAAAAAGAATATTTAATTTTTATGAAAAAGCCATCTCGGGGCAGGATTCCAGCATATACTTTTATAGCCCCCCTGTTCTCTTTGTCGAGGAGATAATGCCTATAGACCATCTCTTCATCTGATTTGGTAAAAAAAGCTAAAATGCCAAATAGGCCCCATATTCCCGCCGCATAGTAATTATAGAGTGAATAGGCATCCCCTTTAAAGGGTTGAGTTGCCACCCAATAAATGGCAAAACCACTGAGAAACGACCCTGCAATCAATCTTCTTATCCTGGCACTTCTTGCCAAATCCTCCAAAGCAATGGCAGCTTCATTCTCTCTCGCTCTTTTACCAGGAGGTGTTGAATTATCAATAGTGAGGACATGCTCATATTTTCTTTCTTGAGCTGATTTAAACATCAGAGATCTGATCCCCAAAAGTATGTCAAAAGCACCTATGCCTGCTGTAAGATAACCCAGCTTCTTAGCATCTCGTTCATCATTACGCTCAGCCCAGTCAATAAGATAAACTCCGCCTACCAGCGGAAAAATCCCTTCTACTATATTCCATGTCCCATCCTGTATTCTTTGGCTTTCTGCCCTGTTTGACAGTCCTCTTAAAAGATTTTCAGCTAAGGATGTCTCCATGGTTTGTTTATTTTGGGAAAGGGAAGAAATATGTTTTTGTTTTTCATTTTTTAGACAAAATTCTTCGGCAAAAAGCTGAGAGGCTAAGGCAAAGGAAGCAAGTGAAATGATTAATACAAGTATAAGTCCCTTACGCATGAATTCTCTCCTGCTGAGGCAAGTGATGAAAACGTAATTTTGCATCGGAGTGAGCTACAAAAAAGGAAATTATTTCATACCAACACATTGAAATTTTTTTCAAGTTAGGAGTTTAACCTATTCTTGGATGATTTTTAAAGAAAAAATTGTAAAAAAGTCAAAAATTTTGCTTCCACCCATCAAAAAGCTATGATAATCCTCCATTTCATGACCATTCCTGGGAAAACCAAAACGCATGGGCCTAAAAAATGCTTTAGAGCTTAAGCAGACCTGGAGGAAAAGATGAGAAATAAAGCCTTAGTCTTGATTTTATTTTTAATGGTTTCCACAGCATCCTTTGGAGATGAGGAAGGTTGCACAACCATCACGGTTGGCAGGCTTGCCTCAGCTAAGGGTTTTGTTACCACCTCCCATACCTGCGACAGCCATCGAAACAGGACATCGATATTTGTGTCACCATGCACAAAACATAACAAAGGCGATTGAATTTTTAACTGCCTATTCTATAGATTTTGCCAAAAAGTAGTTGCCGAATACTGGAAACTCGGCGATTTCCTCTGGACAAAATACGACGAGAAATTCTAAAGGCATTGACAAATGAAAAAGAAAGTTTTACAGTTTTTAAACCCTCTGAAAGAAAGTCAAAGACTATTATGCAAGGAGGAAATCCATGGAAAGCACCTATAAAGTCATCGAACTCATCGGAACAAGCCCCAATTCCTGGGAAGAAGCTGCCAAAAACGCTGTCGAAACAGCCAGCAAGAGCCTTAAGGATCTGAGGATTGCCGAGGCGGTCGACTTCGATATGAAGGTTGAAGCCGGAAAGGTCACAGCCTTTCGCACCAAAGTCAAGATCTCATTCAAGTATCAAGAGTAAAATTAACTACAAAAAATAATTATCGAGTTATCCTCAATCAGTTTATCGGTCAGCTATCCAGATTCAAGATTACCTCAGGATAGAGTTTACTTAATTGCTGAATATTAAGATTTAATCTCTTTTATACTAAAAGTTTTGCAAGTCTGACCCTCAATTGTTTTAGTCCTGAAAAATGACCTCATATCTTTCACGAATAGGCGGTTTTGTATACAAGTGCATGTGTTTGACTATCTGTTCCTGGTAGTAACGGCTCTGTTCATTGGCAATGGCAGCCTCCTTTGTCTCCCACAAGGTAATGGAAGCACCCTGGCCTGTTTCTCGATTTAAAAAGAAATTAAGCCCTTGATAGCCTCTCTGTGACTTGATTGCTGGAATGATATTCTCCTTGTAGATCTTTATGGCTTCATCTATCCCCTCGACCTTGAATTGAAGTGTGGTCAGACGGGCAAACATGATCTGTCCCTCCTTCTTTGCTAATACTTATATAAGTCAAAATATAGATGTCAAACTTTAAAGCGACTTGTGGAGAGCAGCCGGTCTCTTTTCTTCGTCCTCGCGTTTGTATTTGGCAAAAGTGTAGACCTGACCCTTAGTCCTGGAAGACAACTTCATATCTTTCCCGAGTTGGAGGTTTGGCATACAAATGCATGAGCTTGACTAACTGTTCCTGGTAATAGTTACTCTGTTCATTGGCAATGGCATCTTCTTCAGTCTCCCAAAAGGCGATGGAAATGGCACTCCCTATTTTGCGGTTTATGAAGAAATTGAGGCCTTTATAGCCTTTTTGTGATTTAGCTGCCGGAACAATACTCTTCTTATAGATATCTAAGGCTTCATCTATCCTGTCACTCTTAAAATGAAATGTGGTTACCCGGGCAATCATGGTGCGTCCCTCCTTTTCAATTCATTGTTTTCTTAAGCGATATCCCTTGGGTATTTATTGCTGTCTTTTAGGCGCACATCGGATGAATCGCCTTTCTTTATTTCTGGCTGATATCCTCAAAAAGCAAAAAAATCTTCCTCCCAAGGGATAGGAACTGCTTTCTATTCTATCTCCCCAATAGCTCCTTAAATATATATATAGTGAAATAAGATGTCAAACGTTAAGAATATTCTTGGAGGGCTTAAGTTTGGAGTGAGCTGGGTTTAAATTTGAGTTCGTTCTATGCACATGCTTGAGGATTTATAAAAGTTATAAAGGCCTAACCCCTTTTTTGATTTTTTACTTCACAATCAAATCGAGGCTGCCGATTCCGGCATCAATTTCAATTTTAATCGAGACATCAGTTTTGCCATAGGCATCATTGGTAAAAACTTTTCCATCCTTATTCATGCCTATGGCATCGATCGAGCCGAGTCCTCCATCAACCTCTACTCTCACCCCGATATCCTTAGGGAGGTAGATCGTTCCGCTTCCAACTCCGCCATCTAT
>Ga0209636_10002874_pt1 | contig 17561 bp, 18 predicted proteins | sample DeeMarSWOR152_54_FD_187464 | JGI IMG/M metagenome (GOLD analysis project Ga0209636, IMG submission 187464) | Marine sediment microbial communities from White Oak River estuary, North Carolina - WOR-1-52-54 (SPAdes) (version 2) | ecosystem: Environmental > Aquatic > Marine > Intertidal zone >... | reverse complement strand
ACTGGCATGGAATCTTTTTAAGATACCAATTCCTATTGCCTGGAGGGTTGGCAGCTTCCGGATGAAACCTTACCGTGCTTAACAATGGACACATTGGGGCTTCTTGGACTTCGCCTGATTCACTTTTCATTTCTTCGCTCCTTAATATTTATTTACGAGGGGGAGAGCGCTAAGGGATGGAGCCTTTCTTGCGCTACTTATAAGCATCCTTACCCCGATGGACTCCCCCTCGCTTTTTCATTTCTTATCGCTTATTCTCTGCAAACCTCTTTTAATTTCTTCCCATGTTTTAAAAAATCTCTTTTCACCATCTGCTTCTTTCTTGATTTCTTCGTTTACCAAATCATCCATGATGGTTCCTGCATAATGGGATCCTTTGAGTTTTCCATAAGCATAAGGATTTCCTGTCATTAATTCAGATGGCGCTATTTGAACTTTACCCGTCCAGGGATCATAGGCATTAAGGGCATCTTGCAGGGATTTAGGGCTGAGGTCTAAATAACTACTAGCTTGATCATCTGCTGTTAATTCAGGATTGAATAATTCTGGATGAAGGTGTTGAGCAATATCTATGGGAGACAAATCCTCTGATATTGCAGCCATTGATTCTATGTATTCAGGTTTAATTTTTAATATTTCTTTGCCATTAAGAAATTTAATCCTTCTTGCATATTCTGTATATCTAAACCATTCTTTTTTGAATAAATCTAGATCTAATTTATTTGGAGGCTTTTTAATAAGCCTGACCTTTACGATTGGATCCCCTTTATAACAGACAGGACAAATTGATATTGCATACTTCTGTTTATCCTCAAGGCAGAAAACCTTCATTTTTTTCTTACTCGTTAGCCTTGCTCTTTCAACAAGACATTCAATACAAAGGTTTTTATCTTCAAACTCTAAGGCATCTATCTCAAAATGCTTTCCGGAATATGGAGTGATAAGAAAAGCATCTTTAGAGGGATGCTGTATAACCTTAGCGAGATTTTCCTTCTCAAGTTGTTTCGCTGCCTTTGCCAGTTGCATCCGTCTTTTCATTTCTACCTTGCTTATAAGCCCTTTGTTGAATAAATCGAGAATCTTTTCAGCCTGAAGCGCTAAGCCTTTATTCTCTTTTCGCAGAGGGACAACTCTGAACCGTTTCATTTTATTCCCTCGATAACCTTCAGGGCTTTCTCCAGTATTTCAACAAGATTAAAATAAAGACCTTCTGTTTCAATGATCATCATGGCAGGCTTTGGAGGTTTTTGAGTAGGATCTATATTTAGGATTTCTGCAAGTCGAAAGAGAATATATCGTCCTTTCCTATTCTCGTAGATCCTTGCTTTTTTTTCTTCTGGAGTTTCAATTATTGCTATTTTTTCTTTTTCTCCATCTCCATTACCATTTGTTTTTTTACTTTTTTCGTCAGACATTTCATCTCCTCTTCATTGATGCCAAATAACATTCTAAAGAAATTTATTCTCAAGGGTTTAGGTCGAATATCTTTTTTTTAGCCTTCTTGGACATCTTGCTCAGGTTCCTTTATGGTGATTTTTATCTTCTCTTTGAGATCCTTATAAATCTCTCTGATGAAACGCCTTGTTTTAGGCTCCGCTACTTTATCTTCATATTCCTTGCAGCAGAGGGCATCCAGGATCATCACTCTCTCATATTGATTGAGTACAATCTTCGACTCACATAATTTATTTACCGTTGTATATAGAGCAGAAACTTCTCCCCTTAAAAAATAAAGTTCTTTTCTCCGGAATATTTTTTCAATCAGACTTGTTTTTTCTTTTTTCATCAGAACTCCTTTATTCTTTCGTATAAATCTTTGAGCGTTTTCTTTTTTAAAAGCTTTATATTGGTTTTTAATTTATCTGGATCCAAGCCTATGTATCTGCATATGAAGTTGAATCCGAAAACATAATTATCTGAATTTGGATCATCGAATATGTAATACTTGGCTCTCATTCCACGATCTATAGCCTCTTTTTTCTTATCGGGCAATCTTTCATATTTAAAATCAGAAGTTTCAAGGAATCTATCTCCACCTATTTCAATCGCATTTATGTAGTCCTGTATTTGAGTGCCTAAAACAGCTAACATAATATTTTCTTCTGCCGATTTTTGTTCAGACATTTAGCTACACGGCTTAATCTTACCGCAAGTTATTGCTTTGTAAAGGAAAAACGAGAAAATAAATCTTGACAAATATTAAGAAGTAACAATATATTGTTAGATAGAAAAGGCACACAAGATGTGGGGTATATATGACAGTAGTTGAGCATGACGGGATTCCGGTACTCGTCAATAGCTTTGACGCAGGCACAAAAACTGTCAGAATTAAGGTCAGAAAGAGAAAAATAGAAGAAGCCCCTCTTTCACGTTTGTCCCAAAAAGCAAAAAAATCATTAGAAGTCTATCAATCCCTGGGTTGTAATCCGAAGCTAAAAAAAGAAGCTGGGATGATGGGGGGATATTCAGAGAGTAGCGCAATCCAAATGATGAACAAGCTTTTAAAGAGAAAGCCGATCCGAGAGTTTCTTGAAAAACATTCTAATTTTAGGTTCGGGATCCCCGTTGATGAGAAAGTAGCCCTCGCTACCTTGGATGCCTTAGAAGCTGACCATCCTCTTGCCAAGGGAAAAAAACCTGATCATATGGCAAGGTTAAAAGCTGTGCAGGAGATAAATAAACTTAATGACAATTATCCAACAAAGAAACTTGAGGTTGAAGAAAAGATTGCCATTTTGCATTTAGACAGGGGGGACGTAGAAGCCTTTGAGAAATACAGGAAGCTGAAAAATGCAGATTGAGATAATAACAGAAAAAGGACTTCCTGATATAAACCAGGATCCCCAATGGTGGATTGATACAATCCTGACCGACCTATTTTTCCTTTGCAAGGTCGTGCTTCATCATAAGAAGAAAAAAGAATACAGGGATTTGAACTGGATCCACGTTGAGCTTTGTGAATTTCTAACAGAAAATCCTATTGACCAGCTTTTAGTCCTCATGTTCAGGGATTCCCTTAAAAGCTCTATTGCAAGAGGAATGGTTATCCAATGGTTTCTCCAGAAGGCATATTTCAGAGAGGATGGGAAAGCTTTTATTTATTCAGGAATTTCAGATCTTGCTGAAGATCATCTCAATAGGATTTGGAAAGAAATCTTAAAAAACAAAATTATACAGACCTTATTCTATAAATACGTTCCTCATAAAAAACAGGAATTTGAATCATGCTCAAAAGATTCTGGAATCCGTTACAACGGAATCGAGATCGACATAGGATCGCCTGAGAAGTCATTGACAGGACATCACTATGAGCTTGGAATAAATGATAACTTGGTCAACGAGGTAAACGCTCAAACTGAAGAAAGAAGAAAGAAAATAGTTCAACGATGGAGGCAGCAAGAAGCGATTTTAGCCGAAGATGCAAGGGAGGTTATCTTTGAAACGACATGGTATCAGGATGATCTTGCTGGAATAATCCTTGAGCCTGACGGAAGGTTTAATTTCAATAAGATCCGCAGAAAAGCCTGTTACCAATTTATTTCTGATACCGGATATGCTGTTTTCTCCTGTCCATGCAGGGATGAAAAAGGGGATCCCGTTTTTCCTGAGAAGGTAGATGATAAATATCTTTTAAGAAAAAGGAATAAGATGGGCTCCTATCTTTACTCCGCACTTTATGAACTTCAACCCGTAGCTGAAGAGGACATGATTTTCAGACCTTCCTGGATCCAGAAATATGAGAAACTTCCAGATAACTTTGTAAGGAATATGGTCGTTGATTGCGCAGGCACAAAAAAGAAAGAAAGCTCTCATTCAGCTATAAGCATTGGAGATTGGGATGAACAAGGGAAGCTTTATATTTCTTTGGCTGAGAAAAAGAAGTTGACTCCCTTAGAGCTTAGGGATTGGATAATAAAAACGTATGACAATTCAAGAGATCAGGGGAGACCAATAACTTGGGTCGGGATAGAAGAAGAAAAATTTGGCATTTTCCTTAAAGATGTTCTTAATGCGAAACGCCCTGACATTATCGTTATCCCAATTTCAATCCGGTCAATGCCAAGACCTACGAGAATGTCAGAGTTAGTTCCTAAATTTGAGAATGGGATCATTCTTTCCAAGCCTGGGCTTAATGATTATGAGAGCGAGGTAACTACTTATTACAGGGATAAAGTAAAGGATACGGACATTTTAGACACAATATATTACCATTTTAGGATTCAGCTTCTACCTCGTCCTGCCCCAAAGAAAAGAGAAGGGATCGAGCCTGTTGTCCCTTCGGATTTTGTAGAACAGATCAAGAGAGAAAGAGCATCCTACAATAATGCAAAGCAAAATATAGCTGCTACATTTTAGGAGGAATGATGGACTTAGGAACATTATTTTTATTCATAGCGCTTTTGGTTGCATTGGCAATCATAGCCTTTCAGCAGTTTCTTCACTACAGGGAGAAAGAGGACATCTTCAAAAAGTTTATGGCGAGAGATCTTCATGAAGCCGAGTATTTTTCTAAGATATACCCAAAGGAAATGGAAGAAAAGCGTAAGGCTGCTGAGGAAGAAAGAAAGCATCCCCCATCAGAATCAGATTTAAAAAGGAAATTTCAAGCGGATAAGATGTAATGGAAAAAGAAAAAGAGCAGTCAAAGACAGAGGTTAAATTCAAGCCTATTTCTCCCACTGAATTAGAAGGAGAGCAGAAGCAAAAAGTAGCGGAGATACTTAAACAGGTAGAAAAAAATCCTGTCGTTGATAATAAGCATGGTTTATGGAAGGAATATATAGCATGGTGGGAAGGCAATCAATATGTTTTTTATAATTCAAGCTCAGGAGAGCTTGAGGATGTTTCTTCGATAGTCCCAAGGGAAGTCAAGAATACTTACAATAGAATTACATCTATGGTCAGGCAGATGTGGGGGGAAATTCGTTATCCTCATTCATTTTACGTGGAACCGAATACAACCGAGTCCGAGGACATAAATGCTTCAAAGCTTGGATCTCATGTCATTGAATATACAAACATAAAAGGAAAGTTTAATCATAAAATAAACTATGCAAAACTTTGGGCTTTAATCACAGGGAATATCTTTTGGAAAGAATGGTGGAACCCGAACCTTGAAGGGTACATCAGGACGGATAAAGGCGAGCTTGTGATAGAGAAGGGAGATATTGATTATAATTTTGTCAATCCATTCAACATCAGGCTTGATCCGCTTGCCTTAACAAGAGATGGATGGAGAAATATTATTGAGTTGAAGCAAGTAGCGAAATCATCACTTGAAGATGAATTTGGGCTAGCAAGGGGAACATTATCTTCTGAAGCAAAAGAGGATCTAGGAGAATATACATTTGAAAGGACATCAGAGACAAAAACTGACGAGGAAACAAATATCAGGATAGAATATTGGGAAAGACCGAATAAAAGCAGAAAAAAGGGAAGGTTCATGGTTGTAAATAAATCCGGATGGCTGTTTGAAGATAAGGATAACCCAGCACCAAAGCATGATATTCCTTATTTTCAGATTCCTGGAATTCTCCCAAGGCTTAATGATCAATATTATGATTCAATCGTAAGGCTTCTTCAGACAGCACAAAGGCAATTGAATAGATATTGCTCTATGGTAGATGAGCATATTCAATATCACAAACCAAAAGCCATGATTCCAAGGGGAACGTTAGATCCAACAGCATTTAAGAAGTACACCAGATCAGGGGTTGATTTTATTGAATACGATCCAGTAGGCATTAGAGATCCACACTGGCAATCACCACCTCAGCTTCCTGAGATAATAATCAATTGGTTGACGTTCCAGGAAAAAGAAATAGAGACAGAAGGATCTGTCAGGGAGGTCAGCCTTGCTCGATTGCCAAAATATAGCACAAGGGCAAGTGGAGTTCTTTACAGGGGGCTGAAACAGCAAGACGAGAAAGTTCTTATCCCGACAATTGAAGATATAGATATGGTTCTACAGGATGCCATGAAATTCAGGCTTCAGTTAATTCAAAAGCATTACAAACCTGCAAGGCTAGTCAAGATAAGCGGAAAGAACAAGGCAACAGCTTCAATATTCCTTAAGGGTACAGAATTAAGAGACAACAGTGATGTCAGGGTAAAGGCAGGGGTTGGGCTTTTCTCTCAAAGAGAAGAGAAAAATGAAGTTGTATCGATGTTGATTGAAAAGGGACTCATAACAGATCCAAGGAAAGCCTTAGAGTTGTTGGATACGAAGGGGCTTGAAGAATTTATGGAAGGTGAATTTATAGATGAGAGACAGGCAGAAAGAGAAAATGAGATGCTTAAAGAAGGAAAGGTTTATCCGCTTGTCCACCCTGACGACAATCACGCTGTTCATTACAGGGTTCATAATGATGCAAGGAAAACAGATGCGTTTAACCTTTGGTCTAAAGATTCAAAACTGAATCATGAAAAACATTTAGAATCACACAAATTGAGAATGAAGGCTGCTGTTGCTGATTTACAGAAAAATCAAATGCAAACAACTGAGCAACCCACTCAACAAGGAGGTGGGACTCAAGAGGCTTTATTGAGCCTACTATCAAAAGCTTAGGAGGTTAAGATGCCAGTTTTCAAAAACTTAGCTGATATGGCTAAGGAATTAAAGATGCCAGAGAAAAAAGTGATGAGCCTTATTGAAAACGGAAAAATCCCTGGAAATTGCTACTGTTATCCTGCAAATTTCGGGGATGGGCATGAAATCGCTTTTTACCCTGAGAAGGTTGCCGAAGCTGTTAAATTAATACCCAAAAAAGAGGAAGCGCCACCGGAAACAGAAGGTGATCAAGCTGAAGAGTCGGTCAAGCAGGAAAAAGAGAAGCAACCTGACAAAAAAGAAAAGGAAACACCAGCCAAAAAATAGGCTGTGAAATCTATTTTAAGAGAGGTTTATTATGGGTAAAGTAAACGTAGAGGAAGAAGAACAGGTTCAAGACACTCCCGAAGAGGAAAAGGTCGAAGAACCCTCCGAACCTCAAGACGTTGGAGAGGCTGTAAGACAGTTTAACGAAGAGAAAGAAAAAGAGGAGAAAGAAAAACTCTCTTCTGAAACTGAGGAAGAGCCTGAAGATACTCCACAGAAAGAAGAAGGAGAGGAAAGAAAAGAGAAGCTTGTGCCCTCATTCTGGATCCTGGATAAAGATGGAAACAAAACCCCTGCTGTTTTCAAGGCTGATGGAAAAGATTATGCTCCAGATAGCCTTGAAAAGCTTATGACGTGGGCTAGTTTTGGGATCCATCGAAAAATGCAGGCAGATGAGCTAGAGAAAGCTAGACCTTTTCTAGAACTCATGCAAAAGGCTTACCAGGAAGGAAGGCTTATTTTGGATGGCGATCCTGTTTTGCCTGCCGATTTAAAAGCAAAAATGGCAGACACAAAAGAGGAGCCTGAAGAAGAAGCAGAAGATGAGGAAGAATCCCTAGATCCTGAAACTGCTGCCCTGAAGAAAGAAGTTAGGGATCTCAAGGAAAGAGATCAAAAAAGAAGCAGAGTTGAACTTGAGAACATGATTAAAGGTGAAAGAACAAAGCTTGAGGGAGAGATCTCAAGGCACAGAGAAGGTGGATTTTTTGCAGCAGTTATAGCAACGGAAGAAAATTCTCCTAAAGAAGTATGGGAACTTCTAGGAGAGTTAGACGAGAACAAAAAGCCCAAATATACAGTTGAAGAAGCCATGAAAATTTCTCATGAATCACAAATTTCTTTCGCTAAAGAACTCATGAAGAAACATCCAAAAGAATTTGATATTGATGAGGATGGAATTTATGCTAGAAAGCTGAAAGAAAAAAAAGAAAGGGAAGAAGCCTCAGTAAGCTCTCCCTCTGAAGCTCCGGCTGCAACGGACACGAAGCCGGAAGAGAGAGACTTCCAAAATCCTCAAGAAGCCTATGAAGCCTTCAAGAAAGAATACAAAAAGAAAGTGGAGATAGCCCAAAAAACTTAAATCTTTCAAGGAGGTAAACAACATTGGCTGCAACATATTTGAATATCACTGATCAGGTTAAGCTCTTTAACGAGTTTATCTCTAAGGGAGTCATTAATCAGATCAGATCTAGGTCAAAAATATTTTCTCAAGTGAAGAAGGATTGGTCAAAGATCGATGTCAGTGGTCTTTATGCGAAGCAGAAGTTGATGTTGGCAGGATCTCAATCAACTGGAGCAGCTTCAACTCCTGATTATCCGGAAGCCCAGCAAAGCAAGCCTGGAGAGACCATCGTTTACATCAAGAGAGCGCAGATGTTTTCTATGGGTTTCGATGGATTCTCCCTTGAGGCTGCTGCCAGGGGTGGCGCTGAGATGCCCCCTCTCGATTTTGAGAAGAAAGGTCTATTTATTACAATGGCAGACGATTTGAGTCGTCAGCTTATGTATGATGGATCTGCAAGGCTGGCTCAGTGTAACGGAGCAGGTGGAGGAGCGACCAAGATCATAACGGTTGATCACCCTCATTTTGCCAAAGCGACAAAGTTCCTAAAGGCTGAAAGGAATATTGACATCTATACGGATGCCGATCCTGGAGTCCTAGAGGGAGAGGAGAAGATTGATACGATTGACAGCGATACTCAGATCACGATTCTGGCGAATGAATCCTGGAGTAATGACAGTTGGATCTGCAACAAGAACGTTTACGTTGACGATGAAGCTGCTGGAAAAGGTGAGATGATGGGGCTTTTGGGGATTGTCTCAGCATTAGATCCTCCAAGACCAAATGATTCACTTGGTCTCCAGGGGCTTACCGTAGCTGCTAATCCTGCATGGAAAGCTCATGTTTTCGACAATCCGCTTGGAGCAGGAACACTCAGGGACATTGAAGAGGATCTGTTCATACAGGTTCTTGACGAGGTTGAGGACTTTGCAGAAGTTGATGTAATCCTTGTCTCTCCTGGTGTCTATAGGTCTTATTTCGCCCTCTTGCAGAGTTACAAGACCACCCCGAACCAGAAGAAACTATGGGGAGGGTTTTCCGGTCTCGTATTCATCTACAATGGACGTGAAATCCCTGTTGTTTCTGACAAATACATTCCCGATGGACACGCCTTCTTCTTGTCGATGAACGATTTGATCCTGCACGTCATGACACCGAACATGATTAGCTGGGAGCAAGGAGTTTCTGGAGCAGGGATTCTGAAACAGGTTACAGGAAAACACCAATACGTTGCCGAAGGTCATATGTATATGAACCTTGCCACCGGACTTCGACCTGGATTCGGATTGCTGAGAGACATCAAAGAGCCTGGACAATAAAGATAGTTAGGGGGGAGTGGAAAGCTCCCCCCACGATCTCATCTAATGGAAGCTCCTCGCTGGTTTATAAGGGAACTCAAGCTTATTGACCCTGATCTCTTTCCTTATTTTGAGTGGAAAAGTGGACGTTGGATTATAATGAAAAGAGTTCCTACGATTCATGGGGGCATTTCTAAGCCTGAATTAGCTGTTTCAAAGGGAAAGGAATACACGCCTCTTGACGGAAGAGTTTTAAATGAAATCAAAGAGTTGATGTATGAGAAGAATAAATTGAAGCGCATGAATCAACATCTTGAGAATCTTGAAAAAGAGGATTTATCCTTAGTTGAAGGAGCAGAAAAAGCATGGCAAGATGCTAAGAGACAGTTTTTAAAAAAGCTTCATCGTTTTATGTTTATCAAAATCTTTACATAAGGAGGAATACAATGGGATGGTTACCAGGAAGGTCTAAAGGTGGTCTTTTCAAGCCGAACAGAGCTTTTGATGGGCTTGACTTGACTGACTTCAGGATCAAGGGATTAGAGGAGAACATTCTCCTTGCATTAAAAGGAACTGTGGCAGCCCCTTCCTTCCCTCACAATATAATTACGCTGACGGAACAGGCTGCTGCCTATGCCAAAGTTGAAGATGGTGGGGTTTTCCTTAACCTTGCTGTTTCAGCAGGTGGGGCAGGATATACCGCCAACTATCAGCTTTTTCCGGACACGGAAGTGATAGGTGATGCTGTTTACTTTGGAGCAGCAGCGCCATTTGGGGCTATTTTTATGGATATGTCGGCAACCGTTCAGACATACGCTGACGATGCCCTGATTTGGGAATACTGGAACGGAACAAGCTGGACTACGCTCACTTTGATTTGGGATGCTACAGATGGAACCGCACAAGATGGCAAACGCTCTTTTGGAGCAGATGGATACATCATCTTTTCGGCTCCTACAGATTGGAAGATGAAACCTGTTGATGGACAGTCTGCTTATTGGATAAGGGCGAGGGTTACAGCAGCGCAAATTACGCAGATCGGACTTACAAATTCCAAGGAGCATCAGATCCCAAGCGCAGCAGCAGCCTCAGAGGTTCCTGCCGATGGAATTATCGGAAGAGGAAGAATCACATGGACAACCGTTAGCGGAGCGAACAATGACACGATATTTACCCTTCTCAATCTCACGTCCGGAGCTTGTTCTGCCCTTAAAACGCTGACGCAAGCCACGATTGAGCAGGAAGTTGCTGATTTTGCCCTGACTGTAAGCAAAGACGATGCCCTTGCTTTGTTCTATACACAAGAGGACGGAACGACAGAATTTGCCAACGGAATTGCAGAGCTTCGGCTTGCCAGAACTTAATTAAAGGGGGAGTTTCGGCTCCCCCTTTAAATATAGCTTAAGAAGGAGAATGAAATGTTAGGTATAAAAAATGCAAGTGAATTGGCAGTTCAAGGTGGGAAGCCTTTTAATTTTTTAATCCTTCCAAATAAAGTAGCTTCCTTTACGATAGATGATAGCAACGGAGCAGATACCTACTATAGCGAGTGGATAGATGGAGTGGGATGCTATAACGAACTTGAAGCTTTCTTTAAGTTGACAGCAGTAGCGAATAGAGATGATGAGACCATTGACATTACTGTTGAAAAAGAAGATCCACATGGGGACGCTGAAACTATTTTAACATTCACTCAATATGCAGCCCAAGGAGCAGGTCATAAGGAAACGAAAGGTAAAAATACTTATTTAGGGTTGAAATGGAGAGTCAAGATTGTAGCAGCAGGAACATTCGCAGCCGGAACTACTTTTACTTTTGCAGTTAAAGGAATAGCCAAGAAAGTATAAGTTATTATAATTTACATAGCTTCTTCTTTAGGAGAGAAGAATGAACAGGTTATCAATAAGAAACTATATGCGCTTCCTTATCAATGAATTGACCGAGCTTCCGGAAGGTACGTTCAAAGATGAGGACGCAAGCATATTCGATTTGAACGACATCATAAATATATCACAGCAGAATGTATATTTAAGATTGCTTCATTTGGTTCCCGAAGAGTTCAGGAAGTCTTTCAAAATTTCTCTTACAGCAGCGAAAAATGAATATAACATAGTTTCAGATTGCAGCATTGCTGACTTTTGGAGAATGGAGGACATTTACCATAATGAACTAGCCAAACCTAAACATGGACTTCTTTATGTAGATCTCGACCAAATTGCTGACATTGGAATTGACGTTGGAGAAACAGGTGTGGATCCTAAATGCTGGTATTGGGAATCCAAAGGGGTTATAGGCATCCTTCCGGTTCCTTCTTCTACGGTTGCAGAAAGACTCAAGGCATATTATTTTTATGAGATTCCAGACCTCAATCATGATACAGACGATGTTTCTCCAAATGTAGCCACTCCACTTTTACCAAAAGTTGCGCATAAGCTTATAGCTATAGATGGGGTCAGGCAGCTTCAAATAGCAAGCGAAGAAGGGGCTTTGGAAGTCATAGAGATTTATAAAAGAGAAGAAGAAAATGTTCTTAAGCTTTTAGGTATGAAGCCAAGCTTTGCAAGCGATAGGAGGCAGGATATAAGACAGAGGAGTAGATAATGGCAAGGTTGACAAAGACACCATTAGCAGAGCAGCCGATTTTTGATTTAGGGGGAGGAATTAATGAGGCTGCCCTGCCAAACGACCTGCCAATAAGGGAATGTTTGATTGCGGAGAATGTAAGGGTGTCTGACGATGGAAAATCCAAGCAAAAAAGAAAAGGTCTTTCCAAGATAGACGCTCTCTATGATTTTGCATCGAAGAAAGTATTTGGGATTTATGGCATTGAAGAACCCGAAGAAGTAAGCGTTGCTGCTTTTCTTGAGGATGATATTCAATATAAATCTGGAGGTGTTTGGGGTTCGATTTTCTCTCCCACTAAAACAATAGATAAACAAGTATCTATATCTCAAGACAAGGGATTAGTTTTTATGGCAGGTTATGAAAAATTAATCACCTTAAAAGATGGAGAAGCATTTTATTCTGGCGTGGTAGCTCCTCAGACAGCGCCAACTGTAGCCCTCCAGAACGCTTCGACAGATGTAAAAATTACAGAGTATGCAGAATCCAACCAGGATCATGCAGGAGAATTGAGGGCATTGGCAGCAAATACCCTTCTTGCTCAATCTTTTAAGCTGGAAGCTCCCTGTGATGCCTCAAAGATAAAGTTAAAATTAAGAAAGATTGGAAGCCCAACAGGAACTTTGTGGGTAGAGATCCATTATGCAAGAGGAGGGACTTCTGAAGCTAAAGAAACATCGGCTTATATAGTCGGGCAGGCAACAGATGATTTAGATGTCAGCGCCCTGACAGGATCCTTTGAAACAAAAGAGCTTACCTTCTCAGGAACTAAGCCATCACTCTCAGCCGATACGACTTATTACATTGTTGTCTATGGGGGTGGAACTTTTGCTGTAAATGCCACTAATTTTGTTGAGGTTGGATTTGATTGCAGTAACCCAAGCTATGAAGATGGAAAATATTGGAAGATTGATGGAAGCCTTGATTGGACAGGAAGCAATGCGGTAGATCTAGTCTTTGAGCTTTATGGATATTCCACCTCATCAGAAAGCCTGCTTCAATTCGGAGCTTTAGAAACAGGCTATAATTATGACGTAAGGACTGATTTATGGAAGATGTTAGCCCAATCTTTCAAGCTTCCTTTTGCTTCTACCGTAGATAAGATTAAGCTTCCTGTAAACAAATGGTATGGCAATAAATCAAAGGCATTTCCTGGGGAGTGTTGGGTAGAGATTCATAGCTCTATGGCTGGAACATCAGAAGATATAAATGATTCTGCAAATCAGGTTGGGGATGCTTCAGATGTTATTGATATTACTGATATGTCTGAAGATTTTGAATGGATCGAGTTTTCTTTTTCAGGCACAAAGCCTTCTTTAGCAGCAGATACAACCTACTACCTTGTTTTTTATGCAGGATTTGATGTCCTACGTTATACAGAGGGAAATTGGCTAGAGTGGAGTTATGAGTCAGGAAATTATTATGCTGATGGGGGTATGTGGAGAATTGCAAATGATATGAGTTGGATAGATTTATCTGGTGTGGGGGACTTCAGCTTTGAAGTAATCGGAAGAGCAACTTCAGAATTACTCTTTAGGGAATACAACTTTGATAATTTAGACGACATAAAAGGATTAAGAGAAACAACGAGTCAGAGTATATTATCTCAGAGTTTTAAGGTTCTAAAGGCTTCTGATGTTTCAAAGGTAAAACTTTATTTATCAAGGGTAGGCACTCCGGCAGGCGTTATGTGGGTCGAAATCCACTCTGCGCAAGGAGAGACATCTGCCTCTAAAGGACTCTCTGCAAATATAGTGGGTGGAGCATCGGCAGCTTCAGACAATGTTGACGTGGCTACAATATCTCCTTTTCCTGCATATGGATGGATCTCCTTCGCCTTCTCCGGAACAAAGCCAACATTAGAGATTGATAAGGAATATTATCTTGTTATCTACGGAAGCTATGGGGTAAGCACGTCAGATTTTATTAAAATAGGAATGGACAAGATGGATCCTACTTATACGAATGGAAGCAGGTTGGAAATCAATGGAACCCTGGATTGGACTGAACAAGATTTTATTGATCTCATGTTTGAGGTTTATTTACTTACATCGGATTTATCAGGAGAGTATTCATATCTTGTTACTTTTTATAGAGGAGGCAATTATCCATGCGAAAGCAATCCTTCACCCGTATCTGAAAAAATAACATTTACAGCAGGCAAGTCAGGAAACATAACAAATATTCCTGTTTCGCCAGATTCTCATATTACTCACAAAAAACTTTATAGGACAAAGGCAGATGAAGCTGACCACTACTGGCTCGTAACCCTTGAAAACAGCGTTACTACATTTGAGGACAGCATAGGGGATGGTGGGTTGGGGGATTTGGTGAGTTACGATAATTATGTTCCCCCTGCTGGAGATCAAATAGAAATATGGGATGATATGCTTTGGGTGTGTGGGGTTGAAGGTTATCCAGAAGGCTTGTTTAGATCCAGGCAAAACTACCTTGAGCAATTCCCTGCCCCCTTAACGAGTTACATTCCTTTAAGAGAAGATCAGTCTGACAGGGTAATGAGACCTGTTGAATTTAACAATTATCTTTATCCATTCAAAACAAGTTCGATTTGGGTTATCTCAAGAAGCGGATCTGATTATGTTGTAGATAAAATCGTAGATGGGACGGGAACATTCGCAGCGAACAGCATAGTAAAATGCAACATGAAAGAAGGAAGGGTTCTAATCTTCCTGACAAATCACTATCGGCTTGCAATCATGGATGGATATGGAAGGCTGATATTGCCCGAAGTTTCAAATAAGATCAAGAAAACCCTTGATGGCATAAACAAGGATTATGCTTATAGGTCTGTAGCGCAAAATTATATAGGGAGGAATGAATACAGGCTTTCTATCCCAACAGGAACCAGCACAGTTCCGAATAAGACCATTGTTTTCGACTACATGAAAATGAATTTTTATGTTGATACGCATTATTGCAATATGAGATCTCTCAGTACGACAAATATAACAGAAGGAAGAAGAGAGACTATTTTCGGGACAAATAATGGAGAAGCTTTAAAAATAGATGAGACAGTAACAACTGATAATGGTCAACCAATAGATTCTAAGTTTAGGACGGGATGGATAGGAAGATCTAGCTGGAAAGAGCTTAAGGAAATACTGATAGATTATGTTTTGCCGGAAGATAAAAATATGATCTTTAAGGTCTATTCAAATTTTAGGGAAACGCCAGACCTGAGTTTGGTTCTTCCTGGCAACACTCCTTCGGGTGTGGATCCTGCCTTAAGGGATGTAATACATAAAAAAGTAAAGACAGGCTCAAGTGGGAACTTCTTTTCTTTTTATTTTGGCAATTCAGGAGATTCTGGTGGAGAATGGAGAGTAGGAAATCTTTATCTTTACCTAAAGAAAAGAAAGCCCAAGGAAACCGTCAAGGCTACATAAAATGGAACTAAACGAAACTCAAATAAGAGAAGTTGTTGACAAGGTTCTAGCTGAAGAAGGGCTGAAGAATTTTATCAATATTTTTGAAAAGGAACACAATCTATTCAGGGGGACTCATGAAAAAATGGGGGTTCCTCCGGTCATAGAGGAGAACTATTATACTTCCGAATTTCTCAACGAAAGGCTTTGGGATGTCGATGGAGACAATCTTTATTATGATAAGGGATGGATAGGAATAGGAAAGAAACCAACGACTTCTCTTGATATTCTTGGAAATATTTTAGTTTCAGGAGACCTGGATCTTGCTGGGGATGTTTCATTCGATGGAGCAGCTATATTTAATGATTCTGGTCTTGATAAAGATTTTCGTATTGAAAGCCTGAATGATGAATATGCCTTTTTTATAAATACAGCAGATGATTTAATCGGGATTAGAGAACAATATCCGACAGCCTTAGTTCATATCCACGCAAGGGCAGTAGATGGAGTTCCAGCGCTTAATCTTGAAGCAGGAGAAAATGGAGAAATCGTTACCCCTGACGGGCAAGCCTTAAGAATAGGTCATTGGAACTCCGGAACTCAAACATTTACAGAAAGAATGAAGATGGACACAGCAGGTCTTTGGTATGTTTCTTACCTGACAGCAGGATCCGTAGTCTTTGCAGGCGCAGATGGAGAATTAAAACAGGATAATTCAGGTCTTTATTGGGATAACGCAGGAAAAAAATTAGGCATAAATACAGTTCCATTAGAAGCGTTGAGCGTTGACGGGAAAATCAGAGTCGAAGGAGCAAGCTATTCCTTGATAAGCAATAATACAGGAGCAGGAAGGCAGATCCTTCAGTTAAGAGCCTTGGATGCAATTTCAAATGGAGCAGGGATAAACCTCTATGGAGATGGCGATTCAACTTTTCCTGGGCAGATAAAATTCTTCACGAACAACCTCACGGCCATGACCATAGATGCCGCTCAGCTCGTCACCATAGAAGACCTATTAATAACAACGCCTGTCAATATATACAATCTCAGCCATGACCTTTTTGCCGATTACTTGGCGGCACAGCATTATGACTGGACGAACGAGACGCATAATTTTCTTACTACGGGAACTCTCGATGCTGGTGTGGCGACACTGGCAACTGGTTCTTCAATTGGCACTTTGCTTTTAGGGAATGGTTCTATTACGGATGGTAGTGGGGCAATAAGTTTCGGGGATGAGAATCTAACTACAACTGGAATAGTAACCGTAACACCAACAAAAACTGTCGGTGGAGATATATGGAGTGTGTATGGCGAGGCGATTTGCGATACTGGTTGGGATAGCGGAACGAATTATGGGCTTTTTGGTATTGCAAAGCTAGATGGAAGTGCGGGACATACATGGGGGACTATATGTGGTTCGGTTGGTCGCAGTTCTTATGAATCATCAGCTAATATTTATCAAAATTTGGGATTAATGGGGCAAAATTATTTTAGAACAGAAAATGCAACTGGGACTATAACACGTGTTGTAGCTTTGATGGCTGGTCAAATTATTTATTCTGACTCCCCAACACCAACGATAACAAATAGTTATGGATTATATATTGAGCCACGAGAGTATGGTACTAATCGGTACGGAATCTATCAAGAATCAACCATAGAAAAAAATTTTCTTGGTGGTAACATTGGACTTGGACAATTAACCTTCGGTACAAATGCCACTAAAACCCTAGCTCTCGGCACTGGTGTAGCCCCCACAACCTCTCCTGCTGATTGCTTCCAGATGTATAGTGCAGACCAAGTAGCTGGAAATGCTTGTCCACATATTCGGACAGAGAATGGGGCAATAGTGAAACTATATCAACAGGCGTTGGTAGCTGACCCTGCTGGACAGGCAAATGATTTAGACTCAGAAGCGAGAACCGCTATAAACGCCATCCTTGATATTTTAGAAAATAACGGACTAATGGCGAACGCATAAGGAGGAATCATGTTTGAACTGACCAAGAACTTACCGATAAACAAGGCAAAGCTTCATAAGATAATCATCAACCTAGACGACAACACGGCTGACATAGAGTATCAAGTGGGATACGAGGAGGACGGGAATTTCAAGAGCATCGGCGTTGATAAGCTCTTCCTTCAGGATAGAGAGGAGGAACGGGATGAAGAGGATAAAATTATCCAGGAGGCAAGTACAGACTATACTGATTTTCTCACCGAATTTACTACCGCTAAAGACCCTGGGGCACTCGCCTTGAAAGCGCTTGAGGCTCATGGAGTCAAAAAGAAATAAGGGGTGATTGAAAGAT
>Ga0209636_10002873_pt1 | contig 17565 bp, 13 predicted proteins | sample DeeMarSWOR152_54_FD_187464 | JGI IMG/M metagenome (GOLD analysis project Ga0209636, IMG submission 187464) | Marine sediment microbial communities from White Oak River estuary, North Carolina - WOR-1-52-54 (SPAdes) (version 2) | ecosystem: Environmental > Aquatic > Marine > Intertidal zone >... | reverse complement strand
AACCATCTCCCAAGCTTACGGAGCAGTAGCCCGTGCGTGCACTATCATCTCCAAGAAAGCTATAGAAACTGAATCCATTATCGCAGAAGTGAACGAGGATTTGTGTGTGGGATGCCGAATCTGTGAGGATATCTGTTCATATAATGCAATAAGACGAGATGAAGAGGTGAGGAAAGCCAGAGTAATGGAAGCTCTCTGCAAAGGGTGTGGAGCCTGTGCGGCCACTTGCCCTGAGAAGGCAATCATCATGCGCAATTTTACTGATAATCAAGTCGAAGCACAAGTCGAAGCATTTTGTGAGGTGATCTGATGTATGAACCAAAAATTATAGGATTCTTATGTAACTGGTGTTCATATGCAGCTGCAGATCTGGCAGGAACATCGAGGATACAATATCCCTCTAATATCAGGGTAATAAGAGTGATGTGTAGTGGAAGAGTTGATCCAAAATTTGTATTGAAAGCGTTCTTGAACGGAGCAGATGGTGTCCTCGTTGCAGGATGCCACCCTGGCGACTGCCACTACATGTCAGGCAACTATGAGGCCGAGAAAAAGATCAAGATGACGAAAAAGTTGCTTCAAAAGGCAGATATTAACCCTGAGAGATTGCGCCTGGAATGGGTGTCCTCCGCTGAAGGAGGGAGGTTCGCTCAGGTGGTGACAGGTTTTGTCAACCAGCTCAAAGAGTTTGGACCTTTTTCCTTTGACAAAGAGAAGCTCACTGCTGCCACTGAAGCAGCTTTAAACTCTAGGCTCAGATCATGGGTGGGAAAGGAAAGAGTTCTCACAGAAAGCGGTAACACCTATGGGGAATTGGTCGAACAAGAACAATTCAACCATCTCATGGAAGAAGCCATTGCACAAGAATATGAACGATCCAGAATTCTTCTTTCCATTGGTGATAATCCTTTATCTGCCAGACAGATTGCAGAAAAAATTGGCGTGAGCCCATCAGATGTTGTGAATCATTTAATCAAATTGAGGCGAATGCAAATGGTTCATATGGTAGAAGGTGATCCTATTCTTTACAGGAGGGCGAGAACATGACTGGAGCAGTAATGGTAGTGGGAGGAGGAATTGCAGGAATGCAGGCTTCTCTGGATCTGGCTGATTCTGGATTCAGAGTGTATGTGGTAGATAAGAAACCTACCATTGGAGGGGTCATGGCACAGCTGGACAAGACCTTCCCCACGCTGGATTGCTCTATGTGTATTATGGCTCCTAAACTGGTAACCACAGGGAGGCATCATAACATTCATCTGCTAACTAATGCAGACATTTTAGATGTGGAAGGTGAACCAGGCAACTTTACGGTGACGGTCAGAGTGAGACCGAGGTACGTCAATGCTGAAAAGTGTACAGGGTGCGGTGTGTGTGCTGAGAACTGTATTGTGGAAGCAGTGAGTGCTTATGATGAAGGGCTGACTCCACGAGGTGGAATATTCGTGGATTATCCCCAGGCTGTTCCTTTGGTATATGTGATTGATAGAGAAAAGTGTATTGGGTGTGGGTTATGTGAAAGCTTCTGCCAGGCAGAAGCTATTGAATACGATCAGACAGAAATGATAGAAAAAGTAAGAGTGGGTTCTATTATCTTGGCTGCAGGATTTGATGAGTTCGAGCCTGATGGAAAAAAAGAATATGGATACGGCAGATTCAAGAATGTGGTGACTGCTACCGAGTTTGAGAGGATTTTGAGTGCTTCAGGCCCCTTCGGAGGCCATGTAGTAAGACCTTCAGATGGGGAGATACCAAAGAGGGTAGCCTTTTTGCAGTGTGTTGGATCGAGAGATGAAAAAAGCAACAAGTACTGCTCTGCTGTGTGCTGCATGTATGCGACCAAAGAGGCGATCATTGCTAAAGAGCACAGCCCTCAATTGGAACCAACAATATTCTTCATGGACATGCGGACGTACGGGAAGGGCTTTGAAGAGTTTTACAACAGGGCTCAATCTGAGTACGGGTTAAAGTACATAAGAAGCAGGGTGCCCTGTATTGAAGAAGATGCTGAACAGAATTTGGTTATCACTTACGAGACAGAAGATGGGAAAATTCAAAAAGAGAAATTTGATATGGTAGTGTTGTCTGTTGGGTTGGAACCACCGAAATCCAATGAAGAATTGAGCAGAATATTTGGGGTTCCTCTAAATGAGTACGGGTTTTTAGACTGGAAGATATTCGAGCCCTTACAGGCAAAAGAAGGTGTATACACGTGCGGAGCTTTTTCAGGACCCAAAGACATACCAGATACTGTGGCCCAAGCATCGGGAGCTGCAGCCATGGCTTCCAGCATGATTGCTGATGAGAGAGGTACCTTAGTTGAGGAGAAGGTGTATCCTGAAGAAATTCCAGTTGAAGGTCAACCTCCGAGAATTGGCGTTTTCGTGTGCTGGTGCGGTATCAACATTGGTGGGACAGTTAACGTGCCTGAAGTGATGGAGTATGCAGCCACACTGCCGAATGTGGTGTATGCAGATCAGAACCTGTACACGTGTTCACAGGATACTCAGGAAAAGATCAAAGAAGCTGTTGAAGAGCATGGATTGAACCGGGTCATTGTAGCCTCCTGTACACCCAGAACACATGAACCTTTGTTCCAGAGCACCATCAGGGAGGCAGGGTTAAATCCGTATTTGTTTGAAATGACCAACATTCGAGATCAGTGCTCCTGGGTGCACATGCACACTCCTGAAGAAGCGACTGAAAAAGCAAAAGACTTAGTGAGGATGGCTGTAGCCAAAGCCAATTTATTAGAACCCCTACACAGTTCATCAGTGGATGTGACCCAGTCAGGGTTAGTAGTTGGTGGAGGAATTGCAGGAATGACAGCAGCTTTGGGGTTGGCAAACCAGGGGTACACGGTGTATTTGGTGGAAAAGGAGGATAAACTAGGTGGATTATTGAATAAGATTCATTATACATTAACAGGAGAAGATCCCAAAGTGTATTTGGAGGAACTGGAACAAAAGTTGAAAGAGAATCCTCTCGTTCATATCCACACACAAACTGAAGTGGAAAAAGTGGATGGATATGTAGGTAATTTCACGACTACTCTGTCCAATGGTGAGGAAATTAACCACGGCATTGTCATTGTAGCTACAGGAGGAAAAGAGCACACACCTACTGATTACTTGTATGGACAAGATAAGAGAGTGGTCACCCAGTTGGAATTGGAGGACATGCTCACCAAGGGGAAAGTACAAGCTGGCACTGTTGTCATGATTAACTGTGTAGAATCCAGGGATGATACCAAAGAATACTGCTCCCGAATATGCTGTTCTGAAGCAGTGAAGAATGCTTTAAAGCTAAAGGAGCAAAACCCAGATTCAAACATCTACATACTGTACAGAGACATGCGAACCTACGCATTCAGAGAGCAGTACTACGATCAAGCCCGAGAGAATGGTATCATCTTCATGAGGTACGATCCAGAGACAAAACCAAAACTAGAAAAGAAAGGAGACAAACTACTGCTGTACATCCACGATTCTGCTTTAGACCAGGATTTCGTATTATCACCTGATTTGATCATTTTGTCCACAGGTGTATCTCCCTATGATAATACACCTCTATCCCAGATGTTAAAAGTGCCCTTAGACAAAGATGGGTTCTTCCTCGAGGCCCACATGAAGCTCCGACCAGTTGACTTTGCCACCGACGGTGTCTTCATGGCAGGGTTAGCTCATTCTCCCAAGTTCATCGATGAAACCATCTCCCAAGCTTACGGAGCAGTAGCCCGTGCGTGCACTATCATCTCCAAGAAAGCTATAGAAACTGAATCCATTATCGCAGAAGTGAACGAGGACTTGTGTTGCGGGTGCAGCATTTGCATCCCTTTGTGCCCCTATAATGCAAGAGAATTGGATACAGAAAAGAAAATAGCCAAAGTAAATGAGATCCTCTGCAAAGGATGCGGCGCCTGCGTTGCTGCCTGCCCCTCTGGAGCCGCTCAGCAAAGGCATTTCCGTGACAGTCAATTAGTTTCCATGATTGAAACGTCAACAAGGTGATCTAATGTATGAACCAAAAATTATAGGATTCTTATGTAACTGGTGTTCATATGCAGCTGCAGATCTGGCAGGAACATCGAGGATACAGTATCCCTCTAACTTAAGAGCAATCCGTGTCATGTGTTCCAGCAGGGTAGATCCCGAACACATTTTGAGAGCTTTAACCAATGGCATGGATGGTGTCCTCATTGCAGGATGCCATCCTGGTGACTGTCATTACCTCACAGGAAACTACAAAACCAAAAGAAAGTATCTCTTGCTTCAGAAATTACTGGAACAATTTGGTATTGACCCAAATCGGGTGCGCCTGGAATGGTGCTCTTCAGCCGAAGGTGGAAAATTTGCTCAGGTAGTAACGGAGATGACTGAAGATCTCAGAAAGTTAGGACCTATAAAAATTGGTGAAGGTGATTAAATGGACAAATTAAAGTTTGCTTTCTACTGGACTGCGTCCTGCGGTGGATGCGAAATTGCAGTTTTAGACATAGATGAGAAAATCCTTGACGTGGTAGAGAAAGCAGACATCGTTTTCTGGCCTGTGGCCATTGATATAAAATATAAGGATGTAGAAGCATTTGAGGACAACTACATCGACGTATGTTTCTTCAATGGAGCTATCAGAAACAGTGAAAATGAAGAGTTAGCCCATTTGCTCCGAAAGAAATCCAAAGTCTTGGTTGCCTTTGGAGCTTGTTCATGTTTTGGCGGCATACCTGGGCTGGCTAATGTTTCTAATAGAGAGGAGATTTTCAACCTAGCCTACAAGGAAGTACCATCAGTAGTCAACCCAGAAGGTGTAACTCCACAAACCTCATGCAAAGTTCCAGAAGGTGAATTGACCCTCCCAGAATTTTACGATACAGTAAAAGCATTGGACCAGGTCGTAGATGTGGATTACTACTTACCGGGGTGTCCTCCTACCCCGGAGTTGATAGTAGAAGCTGTAACTGCTATATTCGAAGGGAACCTCCCTCCTGCAGGATCAACGTTAGCTCCTGATAAAGCTTTGTGTGATGAATGTCCTCTCGAAATTGTAGAGAAGAAAATACCTGAAATAAAGCGGCCTTATGAAGTTGTACCTGATGGAAAACGGTGTCTCCTTGAACAGGGAATACTCTGCATGGGTATCAACACCAGAGCAGGATGTGGAGCCCGATGCATCAAAGCAAATATGCCGTGCAGAGGCTGTATGGGTCCCACTCCAGGAATTACTGACCAGGGAGCAAAACTGGTTTCATCCATAGCATCTATTCTGGGAGTGGACGGAGAAGAGAATATGACTGAAGAAGAAGTTGAAGCATTGATCGATCAGATCAAAGACCCCTTAGGGACCTTTTACCGGTACAGCTTAGCCGTTTCTTTACTAAAAAGAAAGGTGATGAAAAAATGAGCCGAGTTACCATAGATCCCATTACCCGATTGGAAGGACATGGCAAAATCGAGATATTCCTCAATGATGAAGGAAACGTGGACAATGCGTACATACAAATTCCTGAATTCCGTGGGTTTGAACGGTTCTGCATGGGAAGGCCTGCAGAAGAACTTCCCCGGATCACTCCCCGTATATGCGGTGTCTGTCCTACTGCTCACCACATGGCTTCTACCAAAACGTTGGATGCTGCCTTTAACGTGGAACCCCCATCTGCTGCCAAAAAATTGAGAGAGCTCATCTATTCGGGTTATTTCGTTTACGATCACACGCTTCACTTCTACTATCTGGGAGGGCCCGACTTCATTGTAGGACCTCAAGCACCTGCTACAGAACGGAATATCTTGGGAGTCATAGCAAAGGTGGGGTTGGAAATTGCAAAAGAAGTGATCAAACACAGAAGTTACGGACAAAAAGTCATCCAAATACTCGGAGGGAAGGCCACCCATCCCGTCTGTGGGTTACCCGGCGGAGTTTCAAAGGCTTTAACAGAAGAAGAGCGCAAAGAAATTGAAGAAATGGCCAAATCATCGGTGAAGTTCGCTCAATTCTCTTTGGAGACCTTTGACAAACTAGTGTTGCAGAACAAGGAATACCTGGATTTGATCTTGTCAGATGCATACACGATGAAGACCTACTACATGGGATTGGTGGATGACAACAACAAAGTGAATTTCTACGACGGCAAAGTCAGAGTTGTAGATCCCAATGGGAAGGAGTACGTCAAGTTCGCACCCAAAGACTACCTCACCCACATCGCAGAGCACGTGGAACCCTGGTCATACATCAAGTTCCCCTACTTGAAAGGTGTGGGCTGGAAAGGCTTTGTAGATGGTGTGGACTCCGGCGTGTACAGGGTAGCACCACTGGCTCGGTTGAACGCTTCAGATGGAATGGCCACTCCCCTGGCCCAAGAAGCGTACGAAAAAATGATGGAAACCTTAGGATACCCCGCGCACCAGACATTAGCCACCCACTGGGCTCGCCTGATCGAGCTGCAGTATGCAGCAGAGCGCTTGCTAGAATTATCCCAAGATGAAGAGATCACCTCAACAGATATCAGAGCACAACCAGGTGAACCAGGAGAAGGTGTAGGCATTGTGGAAGCGTGCAGAGGCACTTTAGTTCACCACTACAAACTAAACGAAGAAGGTCTTGCAGAAAAAGTAAACCTCATCGTGGCCACTGTGAACAATGCACCCGCCATCTCCATGTCTGTCAGAGATGCAGCAAAAGGAGTGATCAAGAACGGAGAAGTCTCAGAAGGGTTGCTGAACATGGTGGAAATGGCTTTCAGAGCTTATGACCCCTGTTTTGCCTGCGCCACCCATTTCATGCCTGGAGAAATGCCTTTAGAAGTGAGAATCCACAGAACGGACGGAACCATCCAATCAGTGAAAAGAAGTTTCTGAATTACTTTTCATTTTCTTTTTAATAGTGCTGAACCATTCTCTTATGAGAGCACCAATATCAGTAGTGCTATATCCATTGGTTAGCCACTATCCACACTCTTCACCTCGAGCCCACACCTGTCGTGAACTTTCCAACTTTAACAGATGAGTAAAGTTTATATGGTGCTAAAACATTCTATTCTGATGTTTCGATGGCATGAGTTCAGACCAGATGAGAAAGGAATTGAAAAAGTGTTAGGCCCTCTAGAATCACAGATCATGCAGATCATGTGGCAAGAGGAAATTTCTGTAGCAAGGGACGTATATGAAATTATGAGAAAAAAAGATAAGAATACTCGCAGATCCACCATCAGCATCATGATGAACCGGTTGTGTGAGCGGGGGTTGCTGGAACGGCGGCCCGAAACAGGGAAGGGGGGAGAGCGATTTATCTACACTACACGAATTACAAAAGAAGAGTTCTCACAAGCTGTGGTAACCAAGGTGATGCGAGGTCTCTTGGAGTCATTTGAAGATGCTACCATACGGTACGTACGGAACCATCTGTCTGAAAAAATTTAGGAGGTCAATCCAGCTCTCTCAGAAAAATAATTGACGTAATGATCTATATAATCTGAAAAAATAGTTATTTTCAAAATTACGAGCAAAAAAGAAAATAATTTGCAGATGAAAAGGTTTTAAATCTCGTGTAAATCCATTCTCAGGAAAAGAGAACACGATCGCGATATTCAACGAATTTCCAGGGTATTCAAAAATTGAAAGAAAAGATTACTTTAACATGTAAAAAATCTATTATTCCATTTATTAAATGAAAAATATTCATCATAATTCTATATTTCCTCATTTAATATCCAAAAAACGTTATTTCATCATCGAGCATTACACGATTTTATTCAAAGTTGTATCAAAAAATGTTATATTATTCAAATTCGTGGTTAATCTTGTTATGGGACAATTCGACATTTGTTAAGAATTGAATCAAAAAGAGGTGGCAAGAAATGAACAGAAAAATATGGGCAACAATAGTAGTAGCTGTGTTAGTGCTTTGCCCTGTGGCAATGGCATGTATCTCCTTTGAAGCAGCCTCTCCAACCATGGGAAATGAAGTCTCCTTCGACCCTGAAGATGAAGAGGATACTACCCCCGATGGTGTGGGCGGCAATGATCCTGAACACCCTCAATAGTGAAATGGACTCTACATCCTTTTTTTCTTTTTTCTTTTTTTGTCCTTATTGGTAAGAAAAGAATATAAATACTAATTAATGTAAAATAGTTCTGTACATTTGATGCACAAAGCCAGGAATCTACAGCCGATTAAATGATAGAAATTGATAATTAAACAAAGGGTACTAAAAAAGGATGTCCGGGAGCTGAGTGGTGCAGTTATCTGACATAAATCATTTTTATTGTACTGTGTAAAAAGAAATTACTGAAGTGTTACACGTGTAACAGAATTGACACTCACCTGTAGAACGACCTCTTGAGAAGCAAAGGTTAATATACTCAGGCTCTTATATGAGAAACTGATATACAACCCTTTTATGTGGATTAACCAGGTGAGGGATGTCAATGAACTGCGTTCTCATCCGATATGGTGAAATAGGAACCAAGTCAAAAAGAACTCGCAGATGGTGGGAAAGAATATTCATGAGAAACATTCAGAGTGCCCTAGAAAAAAACAATATTACATTTTCTTCGATTCATAATCCACAGGGGAGAGTTGTTGTTTCTACCCAGGATGAAAAAGCTGTGAAAGTTTTGAAGAATGTCTTTGGTGTTTCATCTCTTTCCTTTGCTGCAGAAATTGATCGAAACATACAAAAAATGAAAAAAGAAGCCTCATCTGTGTACCAGAGGACAGGACGGCCAGGCCAGACATTTCGGATTTCCACCCAGAGACTGGATAAGGCGTTCCCCTTGACATCTCAAGAAGTAAATGCAGTAGTGGGGGCATCCATTGTAGAGAAGGAGAATGCCCAGGTGGACTTGAATAACCCGGATGTGAACATTGGTATTGATATTCTGTATAACGCTGCCTACGTCTTTGTGGGGCGTACTCCGGGGTATGGGGGAATTCCTGTGGGGGTGCAGGGAAAGGTTCTGGTGAACGTGGAAGACAGAAGGTCTGCAGTGGCAGCATGGATGATGCTCAAGAGAGGGTGTGAACTGGTGGTGTATGGAAATGCAGAACTACTCCCCTATTTAGAGCCATTTTCTTATGGCCATCCCATTGAGTATATTTCTAATCCGGAGAAGGCAGAAAATTGTCTTGCTATAGTCTTTTCTGAACTGAAACTTGAAAAAAGAATAGTTCCCAGCTTTTATCCGCTTTTAGGGTTGAGTGAGCAGCAAATTCAGGAGATTGAAACTTTTATTTTTGAAAATAAAGATGAAAACACAAAGTAAATATTAAAATTCTCGATATCTGTATGGATACCCACAGTATCCAAATCATCCATTTTGGATAAAAAGAAAAAGGTACTGGATCCCTGATTAGGATTGGCTTGGCTTGTCCAAATCCTATCCGAAACCTTTATAAAGAAGGACGGGTTACCGTGGTTATGAGGTCTGAAGAGATACGTGAAAGAGTGGAAAAGAGTTATGAGAAATATGGATGGACAGATAACCAGAGAGAGGTCTTTGACAAGTTTATAAGAGAGCGATACGCAAACTATGCAAACCCCAGAAATACTGTGTGCTCGTACCTTGATCTTTTGAATTTAATAGTTCCAAAAATTAAGAAACCTTTCTCTGAAATCACGTATGATGATCTGGAGCCTTTGCTCAGTGAATGGCAGGAAAAGTACGGAAAAACTACCCTGCATGGTAGGAGATCTAAGTTGAAAGCATTTCTGAGGTGGGAATCAGGGAATAAACATGATCCACGAGCAGAAAAGATACGATCTGGTGGGTATGTGTCCCCCATAACAATTCACGATTTGTTGACTGACGAAGAAATTACTGAATTGAGAAAGGCAGCAAAAGATGATCCACGAGATTTGGCCGTGTTGGATTTCCATTTGCTGTGGGGACCGCGACCTTCTGAAAGTGTCAAATTGAAAGTAAAGGATGTAGAAATAAATGATGAGTACATTGTGGTGAATATTCCTCAGACAAAAACGATCTATAGACCTGTTCCAATTCCCTTGACCACTGAGAGTGTCATACGAGATCCAACATTTTTAGATTGCGCTTTAAATGCGTATACATCTTTGATGCAGTATTTGAATGCACATCCCGGGTATCCTGATGATCCTGATTATCCTCTGTGGTACGATCAAAAGAAAGGAAGGAAACACTTGGATCCGTATTCATTAAGCAAGATCTTTAGTAGACTTGGAAAACAGGCAGGGTTAGAAAAGAACATCAGTACTTACATGTTGCGGCGTACAGCATTTAATCGATTCAGAGGTGTGAACAGGGAGCTTTTGTGTGCTGGCTTCGGATGGAAACCGGGCAGTAAGATGCCTACCCAGGTCTACAATAAGTTGAGACCCCAGGATTATTTAGAGACACTAATAAATTCCAAATCCAAAAAAAAGAGGGACATTCAAATATGTCCACAATGTGGGAAAGAAAACCCAAAAAATAAGAACTTCTGTGTGTGGTGTTCGCATGCTCTCAAGGAGTCATTAATGGCAGATACAGTTAAGCGGTTCCATGCAGATCAGACAGCTCAAAAGGAGCTTGAAGAACTGAGAGAGAAAATGGTTAAAATGGAAGAACTGTTGAGTAAAATGGTGAAGGTGCCAGGTTTTGAGAAATTCATGGAAGAGGCTGTAAGAAATTCAGAATGATTACTTCCGTTATTCATGGTGTTGAATTGATCTCAGCGCCTGATTTTTTGTGACTATCCTCAAAGGAATTAATTGTTACATGTGTAACAAAGGTGTAAACGACTCCAACTTCAGAGTTCATCCGCTGGAATGTTTTCAGCTATCTGATACACAAGAAAGACTTTTTCCTGTAATACTATGGCTGTACTTTTTCTATCCTCCGAAGCAATTGTCGTACACTAATCTAGCGAAAATATATATTGCGAACAACGCTATAGCATAACCAACATATACAATAGATGTCTTTCTTTTCTCTCCCATAAGCCAATAGCCCACCGCCAACATCAAGATGCAGAAAATCATAGAAATCTGCGCTCCTATGCATGTTCGATAAAGACCCGTAAAATATATGCACAGAAAGAACACCACAACAATCGCTTGGAGTATTAACGACTTCTTCATCCATTTTTTCTCTTCAGGTTCCATTTTTTGTTCACCTCATGAATCCTGATCCTCCTCTGCTAGATCTTCCAGTCTTACCAATATGTCTCTCCAACGATCCCATCTTGCACTGTCTATAAATAAACCTATTGCCACAACCGCAGGTAAACCAGATACCAAAGAGGGAAGCATAAGAAATGCCATCACACTGCCAGAGCCACCACCAAGAGCCGATCTGTCACACATCTCGTCGCAAAAATCTATCAGGTTTTCCAAGACTTCTTCGAAATCACTCATACTGACTCCGTGTTCTGCTAATAAGCCTTTGATTTCTTCGAATTTCTGTTTCATTCCATCTTCACTTTCGAGCTCTTTGAAAGGAATAAAAACAATCTTTGTGATGTTGCCATCCTTGTCAAAGAAGAAGATGACAAGTCCGTACCCGTGGTTGATCCAAATACGCGTGTCCCTGTCTTTATTCAACGTTCTATAAAATCCAACAGCGACGCCCATAGTTTCATCATCGTTCAAGAAAACAGGCCCTTTTCAGGCCTTATTCTGCATTTTTCAAAATACGGTTTTCTCCACTATCAGGGATCTGGACATATTGAACAACACTGTCATTTTTTCAACGTATACGGTGGTTGCCATTTTGTTACACGTGTAACAGAAATGGTTACTGAAGGGATCTAGAGCTGGGAGTTAGACATACGTTTCTACAGATATTTCAGTCATCTGTACATATCCGTCACTGTTGAAGTCATGCCATCGGATCAAGAGTAAATGGTTATACCCGCAATATGACCAGATATTAGGGTTGCTCATGATAAGAGAACCAGCGTAGGTGCCCTGCCAGCCGTAGCCCCAGATCAAGAGAATATTCTGGTTGTTGTACTGCCCGAGATAGACGATGCAAATATCTTCTGAGGGATAGTTATCTGGGTCCATTGAGATAGATTTGTTTTAACTTAGACAGGAAATGGTGAAGATTTCATGCAGTATGCAACTGTAAAAAATCCTGAAGTATCTATTGTATTCATTTGCTACTGGATTGATGGCTGGACCTCCAACAGGTATCAAATTGCCGTTACTATGTTCATAACCGGTGAGAAGTAAGTCATAAACCTTAAAATCACTACTATTTTATTATAAAATAACACATAGAAAAAAAGGAAACTGGATGAACTCTCAAAGAGAAGGGAATGGTAAAAATAAGACAGCATTGGTTCCGATCTACTGGTTACACATGTAACAGGTAAATTCTCTTAACTCTGAGAGGTTCAATATAAGCTGTATGCTTTTGAGATTGAATCTATCCAAATTGATTTGATAATTATCTCAAATAGCTGCCCTTAGTCTAAAAAGGACGATTGTAAGAGTGATAGCTGCAAAAATAATGATTATTAATGGAATAGTAAATCGATACTCTGTTGATGGAAAAGGTTCTCTTGCGTGGAGAGAATAACAACACCACGCAGGACACAAATCTGTTTCTGGATTATTGGTTAGGTTTATTTGGTTACTCCCATCAGCATCCATTACGTAGATTTCCCAATTTCCATCTCTGTATGAAGCAAAAAGAATCTTTTTTCCATCAGGTGACCATGAAGGATGCATATCCCTAGCAGGGTTATTGGTTAGGTTTGTCAGGTTACTTCCATCAGCATCCATCACATAAATATCATCATTCCCATATCTGTACGAAGAAAAAACGATCTTTTTCCCGTCTGGTGACCACTCAGGATTTGAATCTCCCCAGTTCTCAGTGTATCTGATTAAGGGATTGCTAGTTAATTTCGTCACATTGCTCCCATCAATGTCCATCACGTAAATTTCTTTAGTACTATCTCTACTTGAAGAAAAAGCAATTCTTGTCCCATCGGGAGACCAAGCAGGGTCATAATCGTGGCCAGGACTATTCGTCAGATTTACTACATTACTTCCATCGGCATCCATAGCATAGATATTTTGGATTCCGTCTATGTATGATGAAAAAGCAATCCTTGTCCCATCGGGAGACCAAGCAGGTGTATAGTCATTATAGACGCTGTTCGTCAGATTTATTACATTACTTCCATCAGCATTCATCACTAAGATATCTGGAATTCTCCCTTGACTCCTGTGTCTGTCTGCTTCAAAAACGATTTTCGATCCATCAGGAGACCAATCAGGAAAACCATGTGAAATGGGGCCATCTGTTATTCTTACCTGATTCTCCCCGTCACTATCCATAAGATATAATTGGTAGCCCCACATTTTATGCGAATAGAAGACAATCTTCTTCCCGTCGGGAGAAAATGAAGGATTATTGTCCCAAGTATCAGTATTTGCAAGCCTTTTCTGATTTCCCCCGTCACTGTCCATGATGTAGATTTGGCGGGTTCCATCTCTATTAGAGACAAAAACGATTCTTTCACCATCAGGAGACCATGAAGGATAATTTTCAGAATAAGAATTATTAGTTAGCCTTTTCATGTTACCCCCATCAGAATCCATGACATAGATCTCCTTATATCCATCTCTACTTGAAATGAAGGATATCATTGATCCATCAGGAGACCACACAGGATCTGAATCCCAGGCATGATGATTAGTGATATTTGCCATGTTGCTCCCATCAGCATTCATTACATAAATGTCATAATTCCCTTCTCTGTTAGAAGTAAAAGCGATCTTTTCACCATCAGGTGACCATGAAGGGTTCCCTTCATCAGCTAGATTATTGGTCACATTCACCTGATTATTCCCGTCAGCATCCATTACATAGATTTCATCATTTCCATCTCTATTAGAGACAAAAGCGATTTTTCTTCCATCTGGTGACCATGCTGGAGAAACATCTGAAGCAGGATTATAGGTTAGCCTTCTCACATTTCTCCCATTACTGTCCATGACATAGATCTCCCGGTTACCATCTCTGTCTGATTCAAAGGCAATCATTGATCCATCAGGAGCCCAAGCAGGATCATAGTCATTAGAGAAATTATCAGTAAGCCCTCTCACGTTGCTTCCATCAGCATCCATCATATAGATTTCCCTGTCATTATCCCTACTTGATACGAAAGCAATTTTCCCATAATTATTTGACTCCACAAGAAAAGTGGAGAGGACAAGCATAAAAAGGCCCGTAATCACAAAGACTGCAACTAATCTACATTTCTCACTAATCATTCTGTTCACCTCTACTTCTGATTTCTTCTCAGATTCCTCAAAACAGGAACCCTTATAAAGCTAGTCCTGGTCCCTTGTCCCAGGTTGCAGATCAATCCTAATGCGAGTTCAGCACAACAATGTAAACTCATGAATCTTGCCAGTACCTGTGAATCATTCTGTAGAATCACCAAGAGTGGTGACTGAATGACTTCTGCAATCCAACTACAATGGATACAGTAGGACTGTCCTCTACGAGGATCCAGCTGCAACTTCATCATATCAGTCATGACACTACTTGGGAAGCCAGCCATTCACCAGCCATCTCCACCGATTGTACTGATTGTAAACACTATTCTGTGCATCATAAGGTACACAATCTTCTTTAGGGAAAATACGGTATTCCTGGTCCAGCCATTTTTCAGAGGCATTGTATATGGTCCAACAGGGTATCACCCAATGCTGAGTAACATTCCAAGAATGGGCTGCGATTTCAGAAAGTAGATTTGCTCCACATTCATCATGTATTTTTTCCCATTCATCCCACTGACCTGAAGCGAAGTGTTCAGCATGGATCATTTCATGACCCAAAACATGGTATAATTTGTTAGGTGTCATATTATCCATGTCGTAAATAGTGACTTTAATTACACCGTCTGCGCGATTTGTATTCCCGAATATTGGGTACCCCATTGGGTCTCGTTTTGGGCCTTCATCTGCAGTCAGTTTAATCTCGACATTTTCTCCATCTATATCGAGAGTAACAGTATCATCTATACCGTCACCGTTTGTATCTTTTGATGCTATATTGTTACCTGTTACAGTATAGCCCAGCATTTGAAGTATTTTTATAGTCGCCTCTGCCCAACCTTCTCCTTCTTTTTCTCCTTCTTCGGTAGTCAAAAGATCCGTCATCTCAGCTGAATCAGTAATCTTGGCGCCAGTTGCGTCATACGCTACCCAACTACCATCTTGACAGACCCTAATGCTAACCCCTGTATCGACATTGGTATAGGTAGCTAAACCTGATGGATCTATGCAACTTGTCGGATTGTTCAAGCAATATGTATATCGATTCATGGTTTGTGGGGCAGTCATTCTGCCCTGAAGTGGATCTCTAGTTAAAAATCTTCCAAGACTCGCATCGTAGTAGCGAGCACCGTAGTAATAAAGTCCAGTTTCATCTAATTCCTTTCCATTGTAAAGGTAGACTTCTGAGCCTTCTTCTGAATATGTCTCCCCAAATGGATGATAGGTGACAGCTGACACGATGTTCTTGTTGTCATCTGTTACTAATCTAGTCGACCCAAGGTGATCAGAGTGGTAGTAGAAGGTGTTGGTTTCCTCGTTGATGGTTGTTCTCTTAGCTAGCACTCCTGAAGGTCCGTAAATGTAGGTAGCTTGACCTGTGGAGTTCTCTTCGTATAAAATACTTGGACCAGAATAGATGTAGGTTGTGGTTATACCACTTTCTGTGACTTGCAATCTATTGCATCCACCATCGTAGACATATTCTCCTACGGTCGTGTCGTTCTCTTCTACTTTTGTTAACCTGTTAGCATAGTCGTAGGTGTAGTCCCATGTATCTGTTCCCTTAGTCTTTTGCGTTCTGTTCCCATTGGAATCATATGAAAAAGAAGTGCCATCACTTAATGCTGTGACTTCATTTACACTGTTAATCATGTAGGTGGTACTATCTTTTGCTGTTATGTTTCCTACCTTATCATACGTGTAGGTGTGAGACCAGGAATTACAGCTTGCAGATGTTAAACGATTCAAGCCATCATAATTATAAGATTCCGTCTGCGAATGCCAATTTGAATTTGTATCTCTCCATCCATTTACTAATTGGGTGATATTACTGTTATTGTCGTAGGTGTAATCTAAATCTAAGTATGAAGTTGTATTGTTCTTGACGTCAATAGTTGAGATTCTGTCTCTCGAATCATAAGAGATTGTCATTTCCAAATCGTTTCCATTATCAAACTGGGTTAATAAACTTTCAGTGTCATACTGAATATTGTCCATCAAAATTTCATCGTTTGAACCATCTATGTAGCGCTTGATCTCTGTTGTTCGATTCAAATCATCATAAGAGTACAAGATCTGCATGTTATCAGGGTATATTAATTTTGTGAGGCGGCTAGCAACATCGTATTGGTAGGAGACCGTGTACGTGTCTTGGGAGATGTGTCTGGTTTCGGTGGTTAATCGGTCCCATTCATCATAGACATATTCTACATAATCACCAGAGTTGGGAGCATCATCCTCCATTTTTGTCCTGTTTGAATTTAGATCGTAGGTGTAGGAAACTGTTGTCTGATCCTGATATTGAATCTGTGTCAACCTGAATAATGAATCGTAAGTGAATGTTATTTCGTTCCCATTGGCATCTGTAGCAGATATGACATTCCCTATGTCATCGTATTCTAACTCTTCGTATGTAGAATCTGGGTATACAGTCTTTGTCAATCCAAATAGAGAGGCATATGTGTAACTCGTGGTATTATTTTCAGCATCAGTAAATGACAATAAGTTACCCACTTCATCATACTGGTATGTGGTGACGGTAAAGGAATCAGTTGCATATTCTTCTTCTACCTTTTCTAACCTGTTCAGCCAGTCAAACCAGTAGATTCTATCAAAACTCCGCCCATTGGTAAATGTAACCTTGCTATTCGTGTCATCATACGAGTAAGAGACTGAAGTTGAATCTGGATGGGTAACTTGAGTGGAACGGCCTAAGAAGTCATATGTATATGTAATGGTATCATTTCCAAAATCGGTCAAAGTTGACATGAGATTATCATATCGATACGTGTATGATCTAGTGGCGTACAGAGTTCCAGACCCATATGTACCAGTATAGAGCTTGGTATCAGTCAACCTTCCCAGTTTGTCATACTCTTGTACCACATAATGCCTGAGCTGATCAATGGCAGTAACCTTTAAGTTTGTATCGTCGTAGATAGTCTCTATGTATGACCTCTGGGACTGTCCAGATAACAATGGATATTCCTGCTTGGTGATTCTTCCTGAAAGGTCATAGGTATACAAGGTATCATATCCTGAACCTGCTACCCCTTTGGGCCCCTGAACAGAGGTAACCCATCCCCTGTAGTAATCATAGGCAACTTTCGTGGTTACAGTATCTTGGCCAAAAGTTCTAGAGACTTCTGTGAGGTATGCATAAGAATAACTAGAAGAATAGACGAGTGTAGCAGTATTGGATTCAGCATCTGTAATGGAGGTGATATTCCCATAGGTATCGTATGCCATACTGTTAGTATAAGTGTCAACAGTATTGTCTACGGGGACATATAAGTACCATGAGAACTTGGTGTTCT
>Ga0209636_10002872_pt1 | contig 17574 bp, 16 predicted proteins | sample DeeMarSWOR152_54_FD_187464 | JGI IMG/M metagenome (GOLD analysis project Ga0209636, IMG submission 187464) | Marine sediment microbial communities from White Oak River estuary, North Carolina - WOR-1-52-54 (SPAdes) (version 2) | ecosystem: Environmental > Aquatic > Marine > Intertidal zone >... | reverse complement strand
CATGAAGGGGCTTTCTGGCGAAGGAAGGATTGCTGCTACGTTTATGGCGTGCCCAACTTCAGAACCAGACGCAAAACTGAGGAGTTGCTTCCAGCCTTCATGGAAAGAAACAAACCAGCACCAGACCCCGATCTGTTCAATATTTTTGTCTTTCACATGGCTGTGGACATTCCAAGTCTAACGCCTCCGTACATGGAAGCTGAGGCTCCACCTGATCTTATACCCGAAGGCTTTAATTACTATGCTGCTGGGCACGTGCATAAACCTTACAAGAAGAAGTTTAAAACCGGAATGTTGCTCTACAGTGGAAGCACAGAAACCGTCAACTACGATGAGGCAAAAAACGATAAAGGTTTCTATTATGTTGAAGTAGATGAGAAGGGAACAGCTTCACCACAATATATGAAACTGGAGTCTCCACGTAAATTTCTTGTATTGGAACAAGACTTCACTGGCGTAAGTCCTTCCAAAATTACGGAGTTAGCTTTTCAACTTGTGAAGGGCGCTGATGAAGATGGTGTGATAATAATCCCTGTGTTGAAGGGTGTATTGCCTGCTGAAGCAAGTCGTGCAGAGGTTGATGTTGCACATATTAGGAACGCAGCCGAAAAAGCTTTGCTTACACATCCTGTTGTCTTGCTGCGTGAAAGTGAGGTTTCAGCGGAAATTGTTCGTTCGATATTCGAAGCTGAGTTCAAGGATTTGAAAACGAAGGCTTTCGAATACTTCTTGCAGATCTTCTCTGAACGCTACACTCGTGATGAAACCGAAAAAATAGCCCGTATGGCAGTCAGCCTAATTGAACCGTTGACCAAAAAGCAAGAGGAAAAAGTGAAACAAACTCTAGAGGAGCTTGTTGTATGAGAATTGAAATAATCCAACTAGAAAATATTCGTTCCCATTTAAAATCGACCGTGCCTTTCATAAAGGGTTTTAACTGTCTTGTCGGAGGTTTAGGATGTGGAAAATCCAGCATTTTGTTCGCTGTAGACTTCGCGTTGTTTGGAGACCCCCTCAGCAGAAGCTACGATTACCTTTTACGGGAGGGCGCAGACAACGGAAACGTTGCCCTCCAATTCGTTCAAGACGGGAAAAGCTACAAAATATCCCGCGGACTGAAAAGGCATGGAAAGGGCATAAGCCAAAACTTTGATGAACTGAAATTTTTCGAAGGCGAAAAACTAATAGCAAGCGTGAAAAGCGACGCGGTAGTCGAACAACTCAAAGCAATAACGGGCCTAGACAAAGAACTTTTCCGCGAAATAGTCTGGATTAGACAAGAACATCTGAAGGAACTGCTAGATGCCAGACCAAGGGAAAGACAGAAACGCCTAGACGAATTGTTTGGTCTATCAGACTATGAAGCTGCATGGAGCAACCTCGCAGGCTACCAACGCGAATACGAAGGAGAAAAAAGAGCATACGAAAAGGATCCAGACATTGTTGGTATGGAAAAACTGAACACCGAGTATAATCGAACAGTTGAAGATTTCTCACTAATCGAGATTGAACTGCAAGACATGGCAAAAAAGCTGGAAAAAGCTAAAAAAACCGTAGAAGAGGCTGATTCGAAGCTTAAAGAGCTGGAAGAGGTAAAATCCTTCACAGAAGAACTTAAACAGAAAGAAGCGCAGATGCAAGCAAACCTGATGAACGTGGAGGACGCATCAGCATCTTTAGCTGAGAAAATCGATGAGAAAAAAATAACTGTTGAAAATTTGAAAAAACGCTTGATAACCATGGAAACGCAGCTAGAATCTTACAGGACTGAGCTTAAGGAAGCTGGAATCTCTTCAGAGCATCCAATCAAAACAGTGAGGCAACACATAGCAACTTTCGAAGACCAGATCTCCAGCTTAAAAGGCGAACAAGAGGCAACCCTCAGACATATGCAGACAGACAAGAAAAGAACCTCCTCACTATCCACTGAGAACATCTGTCCACTCTGCCTTCAGCCTTTGACAGAGGAATACAAGAACAACCTAGTGCAAAGAATTCAAGTAAAAAATTATGAACGGCAAAAGGCCATAGATCAACTTCAACACGACATTGAAGAACTACGACAAATAAAGAATAAGGCAAACACTGCCTTTTCAAACCTGCAAATACTCACTCCAAGAATTGAAGAGCTAAAAACCCGCATAGACGAGGAATCAACGGCTTCATCTGGACTCTTGAAAGATTTTGAGGAAAAACAAAGGCTAGAGAAGCAACTGCGACTGCAACTCGAAAGTGTGCGCGCAGAAATCAACAAGTTCGACATGTCGGAGTTGGAAGGCGCAAAAATGCAGAGAGAAAAAGCTTTCAGACAATATTATTTGTTGGAATCCGAGTTGCGAACCAAGGAAAACCGTAAAAAAGACTTGAAAAAACGCTTAGACGAAATCAAAGAAAGAATTGACCAAGCTCAACAGAAGATTGAACGTATGGAAAAAATAGTGAAGATTGTCGAGATTATTGGCGGCGTCCGCGACGCTTACAGAAGTATTCAACCTAAACTGCGAAGCGAATTTGTGAAAGTTCTCAGAAACTTTGTTCAGCAAGTTCTTGACAGCCTAATTGGTGGAGAAGGACCATTAATAAACGTCTTAATTGATGAGACCTATACGCCCTACGTGAGGAGTGAAAGCGGTGTTGGAAGAGAAGTTTCAAACCTCTCAGGTGGGGAAAGAACTCTTCTTGCTTTTGCGTACCGCCTCGGACTAGGTCAATTAATCATGCAGTCCAGAACGGGCCACGGATTAAGCATATTGTTGCTTGATGAGCCCACTGAAAGCCTTGGGAGGGAGGACGGTTCAATAGACCGTTTGGCAGAGGCGATATCACGCTTTAAAGCCATAGAACAGATAATAGCAGTTACTCACAGTGAAGCCTTTGCAGAAAAGGCTGAACACGTTATAAGACTTGAGAAGGAAGCAGACGTGAGCAGGGTATCGGTTGAAAAATGAATTGAACACTGGATTAATGTCTTAAGGTTGGCTAATTGATTAGAAAAGAAGGAAAAAGAAAAAGACTGCTTACGGCGCTGTTTCTTCAATAACCATGTTTTCTAGGATGCCAATTTTTTCAATCTCTATCCTTACAATGTCACCAGCTTGCAGAAACTTCGGTTTGGGTTTTAAAGCAAAACCAACGCCAGCAGGAGTACCAGTTGCAATTATATCACATGGTTCTAAGGTCATTACTCGGCTTAAATGATGTACTGTTTCGTAGACGTTGAAAACCATGTTTCTTGTTGTTGAATTTTGACGAAGCTCATTGTTAACCCATGTGCGAATGGATAAGTTAGATGTGTCTCGAAGTTGGTTTACAGTAGTTATGCATGGTCCTGTTGGAGCGAAAGTGTCGAAGCTTTTCCCTCTGGTCCATTGCTTGTCTTTGAATTGAACGTCTCGTGCTGAAACATCGTTCAGAATCGTGTATCCGCAAATGTGTGATTTAGCTTCTGAAACTGGAATGTTTTTGGCTTTTCTCCCTATCACAACGGCCAATTCGGCTTCATAGTCGAGCTGCTTAACGAAATCAGGCTTGACAAAGTTTTCGTTTGGACCAATTATTGTTGTGTGGGGTTTTAAGAAGATTATTGGATTATCAGGTATAGCAGCGTTCTGTTCTGCAGCGTGGTCTCGATAGTTTAAACCTAGACAAACAATTTTGGGAGGAGAGGCTATCGGCGCCAACAAGGTTACTTCATTTACAGAATGAGAAACTTTTTTAACATCGTTTTTTCTAGCGTCTTCAAGTAATTTCTCTGCAGTTTCAATGCCTTTCACTCCCCAAGCTACGAAGTTTTCCAATCGGAGCGGTAGTTGTTTGTTCAACCGTTTCGCTAGGCTAGGCAAGCATACTACTTCACCACTTACCAAAACACCGTAATGTTCTTCTTTTCCATCGCGATAACGAATCAGCTTCAATACTTAATCCTTCTTTTACTTTGGAACGACTCCGATTCTTGTTACAGCGACATTTCTGTTTTCAAGTTCTTGGATTAGTGGGTTTATGCCCACAGAATCGCTTGAGATATGTCCAGTAACTATAAGGTTTCCTTTGCCTTCTGATTTGAGTTTTTCCAAATCTCCAGAGCTTATATGAATGTAAATTACTGTTCCTACGCCGTGTTTGAAGTATGTTTTCGCGATTTCATAACCGCCATTCGTTCCAGCGCCATGTGACACTACGACTTTTCCAGCAGGATTTTCAGCTTTTCCCAATCGAATCTTAATTTCTGTAACCGCGTTTTTGAATTCGTTCAGCTCTCTAAGAGCAGAAACTACATCTTGCACCGTGGAATTTTTTCCGATTCTGCTGTTGATTTTCTCACTCATTATTCTTCTTCCAACCTCATCTAAGGGCGTGTGTATGTTCATGTAAGACATCTTCAAAAGCTTTGCAACATCAACCGCATGGGCATAGTTTCGTGTATGCCCTTGCACTTCTAACTCTTTAAGCTTCTTTCCAACAGCTTCTTCTGCTTCTTCCTTGGGAACTCCAGCCTTAACCATTTGTCGAATGTGTCTTTTGAAAACTTGATGAAACTTTGCGACAGCGCTTCCACCTTGTGGGTGATGAGCAATAACAGAATCATAACTCCACTGTTTCGCAAGCAAAAGCTCTGGAACCCCAGCATCGATGCAAAACAAAACCTTTTTGACGTTGGCACCTCTCACGTATATGGCACTGTCCTCCGGAATTTCCCTTAATCTTGCAAGTTTCAAAGATAACTCCATAATCTCTTCAGTATCCACTACAATCACCTTCAATTTCTTGAAACACTGCTATAACCAAAAACATGTATAAACTTAACTTACAGGAAAACATTCAATTGGGAACTGAAAAGGGCGTCCAAATGAGTGTGAGAACAAAAAAGCTGGCCTTAACAGAAGGCATAACTGCTGGGATTCTCTTTGGAACAGCAGCCATCTTCATAAGATTTCTACAAAACATGGACACGTTCCAAATAGCCTTCTGGCGCCTGATAATCGCCTGCCTAACCCTCGCAGTAATACTAATTGTTCTTGGAAAATCACTCAACTTAAACCTTGTGAGAAAAAATCTAAAAGAGCTTCTCATCCTCAGCTTTTTACTCAGCCTCCATTTCATATTCTTCGTATCCGCTGTAAAGGACACGACAATCCTAAACGCAACAATCCTCGTAAACACAACCCCGATCTTCTCAGTGTTCATCTCAAGTTTCCTCTTCAACATCAAACCCTCCAGCCTCGCAATAATAGGCCTAACAATCTCCTTCATCGGCATGTGTGTTATTGCCTACGCCGAAACCGTAAGTGCGAACACTCTCCAAGAAGGTTTTTCTCCAAGCTTGAAGGGCGATTTGGAAGCCGTTTTGGCTGCCTTGGTTGAAGCTTTCTATCTTAATTATGGCAGAAAAATAAGGAAACAGATGACCATACTCTCGATAATGTTCCCAATCTATGTTCTGGCAGCTGTCATTGTGGGGATTTTAAGTGTGCCTGCTACAAACAAGATTTTAATATTACCCACTGAGGCAGGAATTATACTTCCACTGATTGGATTAGGTGTGTTACCAACAGCGACAGCGCACACACTGTATTTTTCTTCTTTGTCAAACCTGAAATCCTTCGAAACCGCGGCGATGGCCTTGCTTGAACCCGTTGGGGCAACAGCCTTAGGCGTAATCCTGTTTCAGGAGATACCTGCACCCCTGTTTGTTTTTGGTTCTACTTTGATCCTGCTGGGAATTTTTTTCATTGTGAAAGAGAAGCGTCGAAAGCACTCGGGTTTGACGAAACAGATAAAAAAGGACGAAGGGTATTAATGTGCTGAAACGAGTTGAGACAATGACTACTGAAGATAAAATATTGAAGTCTCTGGCATCAGCGATGATTTATCTAGAAAATTCAAAGCTGGCTCTGAACGAAAAAGATAAAAGCGCGCTTGCTGATGACGTTTGGCATGTCGCAGCAGAACTGGAATACATATTGTTCCTGTTCTCAATCACAGTTCAAGACGAAAACGATAAATCAAAATGGAATGTTAATCCCAAATCTAAAAAACTTGAAGTTACTCCAACACTGATTGCAGTGCGGGATCTACTCGGTAAAGCTGAGAAGTCTATTAAGAATAAAAAATTGTTAGACGCTTATAAGAGTGCCTACATTGCAAGGCATCACATACTCAGACTTCAAAAAGATTTCGCCAAAAAGAAACGTGAAGCGCTTAAAAAGAAATAGGTCATCACTCCTCAACAATTTTCTTCTCTTTAACTACCAAAGTGTTTTCTCCGCCGCTAATAACTCTGAAGTAATCCTTTAGTTCAGTCCTGTGCAGAAACTTCCTTAATAATACTCGCAAATATCTTCTGGAAATGGCTTCCTCTTCGCTCTTAAGGATTATTTCGTCTGTTGCTGTTTCGACTTCAACTTTTGTCTTTTCTTCTAGTAATTCTGCTAATTCCTTTATCAAGTCGCTGCCTTCGCTTTTTAGTTCTGAAATGTCAATTCTCATCTCCACCATGCTTGTTCACCTCATTTTCGAACCATTAATAATTATCATCCCTTAAACTTCTATCATACTGTGAATAATTTGGTTTTCTATTTTTCACTCGTACCTTCTGCTCATAAATCTTCTGTATAAGAAGTTGTCAGTTCGCCCGTCGAGTCATATCACAGCCATGAGCTCTATTGACTCTATACCTCATCATCCTAGAAAAAATGAAGCTTGATAACACTTAAGGCTTTGCACTGCAACCTATATACTTTCTGTACAGTTGCCCCTTGAGCTTCTGAACAATATTCTCTTTTTCTCTCTTAATTCCTGTTCTTAGCGTATGTGCCGCAACACGCAGACATAGGTTATCTTCGTAATAGAGCAAATGCATAGAGGGAATTAGGTAGAAGACCCCAAATAGTAGTCTATTAGGGAACATTTTGACAAAGTATCTAGGAAGATTAGTAATTGGAAGAGTTGGCAAAACGAATTTTAATATCTTTGCGTTTGCACTTATTGTGAGGTTCTAGAGTGAAATACGCTGTAATTGTTGGAGCCTATGAAAAGATTGAAGGTACAACAAAAAGACTGGAAATGACAGATTTCCTCGTTGACCTTCTAAAAAACACCTCAAAAGAAATCATCGACAAAGTCGTATATCTAACCCAAGGCAAAATACATCCAGACTTCGTAGGTCTTGAGATAGGCGTAGCTGAAAAACTTGCAATAAAGGCCCTCGCTCGAGCTTCTGGAATAAAAGAAAGCAAAATCAAAGAAGACCTAAAAAAGACAGGAGACATCGGGAAGACAGCTCAGAATTTAATAGGTGATAAAAAGCAAGTAACCTTTTTCCAGCAACCCTTGACCGTTCAAGGAGTCTATGAAGTTCTTGATAAGATGGCTAAGACTTCAGGCTCAGGCGCAATCGACCTCAAAATCTCACTTTTAGCAGGTCTTCTAGCCAGTGCAACTCCGATAGAAGCGAGATATACAATGAGAACTGTTACAGGAAACTTGCGTCTAGGCATAGCTGACATGACTGTCCTTGATGCTTTAGCAATAGCTTATGGCGGCGGAAAAGAATCCCGTGAACTTATAGAGCGCGCCTACAACATTTCCTCAGACCTTGGAAGAGTAGCAAAAACCCTAGCTGAAAAAGGCTTAGACGGAATTAGGACGTTTCAAGTTTCAATTGGCAAGCCGATAAGACCAATGATGGCTGAAAGACTTTCGTCACCTGAAGAGATTCTTGAAAAGCTTGGTGGAAAGTGCATAGCTGAATACAAGTATGATGGAGAAAGAATACAAATCCACAAGAAAGTAAAAGAGGTCACCCTCTTTTCTAGACGCCTTGAAAACATTTCAAACCAATACCCAGACGCGATCAAGCTTATCAAAACATGTGTAAAAACAAAAGGTGCTATATTAGAAGCCGAATGCGTTGCCATAGATCCAGACACGGGCGAAATGAAACCTTTCCAAGAGTTGATGCACCGTAGACGCAAATACGGAATCAAAGAAGCCATGAAGGAATATCCTGTTTCCCTCTTCATGTTTGATACACTTTACGTTGATTGTGAAGACCTAACGCTCAAGCCGTATCCTATTAGGCGTCGGGAACTTGAAGAAGCAATAGAAGAAAGCGACAGGGTGAAAATTGCCAAGTACATAGTCACAAGCAACGTGAAAGAACTGGAGAATTTCTTTCTCGAAGCCATAGAAGACGGTTGCGAGGGCTTAGTCTGCAAATCCGTTGCAGAAGATTCAGTTTATCAGGCTGGAGCCAGAGGTTGGCTCTGGATAAAATACAAGCGAGATTACAAGAGTGAGATGACCGACACCGTGGATTTAGTGTTGGTTGGCGCCTTCCACGGTAGAGGAAAACGTGCTGGAACTTATGGAGCATTGCTTTTAGCAGCCTACAACCCTGATAATGACGCTTTTGAAACTGTAACTAAATGTGGAACAGGTTTCACTGATGAGGACTTGGCAAAATTGCCGAGGATTATGAAGAAACACGTTATTCCCCATAGGCATCCACGGGTGCAGTCGATGGTTGAAGCTGAAGTGTGGTTTGATCCCGCTGTTGTGATTGAGGTTCTAGGAGCTGAAATAACCTTAAGTCCAATTCACACATGTGCGATGAACAACGTTCGAAAGGGGAGTGGATTAGCTATTCGTTTTCCGCGTTTTACTGGTAATTATCGTCTTGACAAGTCTGCTGAAGATGCCACTACTGTTACGGAAATAGTAGAGATGTATCGCAATCAGTTGAAAAGGATAAGCGAAAGCTAATTTTGAATATGTTTATACGTTATACCATTGACCTAGAGTGATCTAAGAGATGAATCTCATCAACAGTATGAAACTTCCACAAAACTTATGCAAACCCTCAATTCATAGTTGTAGAAAGAAAGTGTGAGTGAATGAAAAGCAGAAGCCTTATCTTGGTATTCTTCGTCTCAATGTCAATTGTTACATTAGTTGTCCTTGTGAACTTTCAAAACTCAACGTCATCACCTAACGCCGAGGGAGCCCGTGGTGCTTATTTTACGCAAGTTGAATATCCTGCGACAGTGTATGAAGGAGAAAATAGCATTTGGAATTTAACCATATTTAACAAGAACTGTGCAACAAATGGCGAAGGCAACGCTTCCTTCTTTTTTAAGTTTTACCTTGATGGTGATCTTTGGTGGAACGAATACAACAGTACAGATTACGAAACTTGGCAATGCGGTAGGGGAAACTTGGTCACACGCATTTATCAGATCTCAACGTGGGATGCTACGAAACCCGTTAATCATGAACTCAAGATTGAGTTATGCTGGTACGACGGAAACGCGTCTCAACTTCAAGATGTTGTCTCCCTCCCTGTACCTGTAGCGATTCGCACTGAACTTGGCAATCTGATGATTTCCAGTTACATCGGTGTTTACCTAATAGCCATTTTTCTTCTAGGTTTTTACGTGTTAATAGAGGGACCTATCAAAATTTCATTCACACCTCAAAATAACACGGTTGCATTTCATCAGCAATCAACTACAACGATTGTAAGTTCTTTGTTCAAAGCGTGTAAGCAACTCTCTCTGTTTTTCTACTTATTCGTTTTTGCATCATGGCAAATAGTCAACGTTCTTTTCTACGCGTTTTCCTTTCCAGAACAACTTCGTCCATTCGTGTATTTGATAGCTCAAACTGCTTACATCGTTCTGTCTATATTGCTAATGAGAAAGGATAGCCCAAATTTTGGGGGATATGGTTACTCGTGGCCTGAAGAACCTCGAAAATATATTGCCATTAGCTTGTTACTTGCAGTATTGTACAGTTTTGTGACAATTATTATACCCGGGGTTTTTACAGGTTATGATGTTTTTCCATCTGTATCTTTCACTGAGGTTTTTTTGGCAATTTTGCTAGCGTTAGTTGCTGGCGTCACAAGTGAAACGATTTTCCGTGGATACATTCAAAGCAGGCTTACAAAACTAGGCGGATTTCCACCTGCGTTGCTCACGACTTCTATAATGTTTGCTCTGTATGAGCTTACACTTTTACCGTTTAATCTGTTTCACATCTTCTACGAGATCTTGACATTTTTGGCTGTAGGCATTTTTCTTGGAATTTTTTTCTACAGAACCAAGACTTTGTTATGCCCTATAATTTTTTATTTTACCATCTCAATCTTCAAATCTCTTGTGCCTGTTAGAGCTATATCCTCGGAATATGCAGAGCTGTTTTTCAACTTTGTTGCCCTGCTTCTATCATTGCTTCTGTTAAGCACTTTAACGGTGAAAGATGAGCGTACGAGTAGGACTTCATCCTATTCTTTCAGTTGAATCTCCACTCTTTCTTAATTCCTGTATAAACCCTAGAATTCTTGACTGATGGAATAAAGCTTTGGAGTTTGTTTTTCTCCAGCATGGATATGTGAACGGAACAACAAGGCAACAAACCTATAAGTTTGTTTGTGACAAATAAAATGGCTACAAAGGAATAGTATCTACATGAAAACCGTTTTTGAAGAGATCGGAGACGTTATGCAGGCGAAGGAACTTGTCACTAGTTTTTTGTTGACTGGACTATTTCTGTTCTTCTCTTTTGTTGGATACACGCAGCTTTCAACTACGGAAATTACTGTAATAGAATATCAAGGCACGATTTGGGAACGCCCACCGGAAACGCACGCGATTCATATGTCAAGTTACGGCTTTCCATTTGGAATGATGGGTGTGTTAAATCCATTAGGTCCCGAAGAAAATTTTTGGATGGAACAGTATGAAGGGGGTTTGATGCAGATACTCTGGGGTGGGTTATTCCTAGACTTTGTTCTGTATTTTTTGTTGGCTTTCGTCATCGTGTATGTATTCAAAACCTTAAGTCGCGGAAGGATTTAGCGCACGGTATTCTCATTATTCCATGCCCAACTTCTGTCAGCCTTTTTTTAACTTAGATACAACAGTTTTTTCTTTTTAGATTTTAACAAGCTTGCAAACTTGTCGTTCGTGTCTCACTCTGAAAATAGAGAAGGAGTATTTTGACATCAAAGTTTAACTCGTGGGTCTATGTAAGTATATGCGATATCCACTATGAGGTTGATTGCCGCAAATATAACGCAGAAAAATAGGGAAAGCCCAATTAAAAGTGCGAAATCATATCTTTTAGCCGCGCTTATGGCCAAGGTGCCAACCCCATTTATCGAGAATGTGTATTCTATTACAACTATTCCGGTCAGCATACTTGCGAATAATATACTTGAAACAGTCAAGATAGAAATCATAGCGTTTCTTTTAACGCGGCTGATAACTTCCATTTTTCGTAAACCTTTTGCTCTCGCCGCTATGGCATATATCTGATTAAGCTCGACGAGCATACTTGAACGTGTAATCTTCACAACGACCGCTAACATCGAAATCGTTAAGGTTGCAACGGGAAGCGCTAAATGTTTCAGAGCGTCGAGAAATATCCAAAACTGGCCATTTAGCAGCGCATCAATACTATAAAGACCAGTGTAGGAGTTCCACGCTCCAGAGAAGACAAAGAATTCAGCTTCGCTTCCAAGTCTTCCAGGCGTGATCCAATGCAAATTTAAGAAGAAAATTGAAAGCGCCAATAGACTAGTGAAAAATAGCGGCACAGAATATCCAAAGGCTGTTACTGCTCGTATGATGAAGTCAACTATATCTTCACGTCCCTTTTTCTCATGTTCCCGCCTTGCTGAATACACGCCAAGCTTGATGCCGCCAAAAATTATTATCGGTGCAGAATACATTACAAGCTCCAACGTCGCTGGAAAACTGGATAGGATGACGTCTGAAACCCACCTTGAGTGAAAGTATGAAAAGCCCAGTGAGCCCCCCTCAACGAACATTACTTTGAGCCAGTTTAGATACTGAACATAGAAAGGATCGTAGAGGCCGTATCTTTCAGCAGCAGCAACAGCAGATGCCCATATATCATTTCCATGATGCTGATAGAAATGGGGTGAGATAAACAGCCTTGCTCTCTCTAAAGCTGGCAAGAAACTCGCTGTGTAGAATATCATCAGACTTAACAGAAGTAATGTGAAGATTGTAAGCACTAGCCTTTTCATAAGGAAACTTACGAGTCTCAAGCACCCATCCTCCTAGCAAGGACTGGGTCCATTATTGTTCTTAGAGCATCTCCTAATAAGCTCCACCCCAAAACAAAGGCTGACAAGAAAGCTCCAGGTATAAGAAGCAAAACTACAAATTGTGAGGCATCCGCTGTGGTGAAGACCAGAAGACTTCGTCCATTAGCTATAATTGTTCCCCACTCTGCGTAACTGATTCCAGGACCAAATCCTAGGAAGCTTACTGTTGAAGTTGCTAATATCACTCCGCCTATGTTCAGGAAAGCTAGACTTAACACCGAATCTATAGAGTTCGGTAGAATGTGCCTAGTTAGCACTCTCAGCTTGGAACATCCGATCGCCTTGGCTGCCTCAACAAAATCTTGTTCCTTCACTTTCTTTATCTCACCGCGAATAAGTCTGGCGTAGGGCGGCCAACCTATTATTGCTAAAGCCAGAATGATTCTATCAAAACCCGAGAGAGCTATTGTGAGGTTCAGCGAACCTAAGTTCAGTTTCCATTGCAACGGGAGAGCCATCACAATCAACATGACGTAAAGCAATCCGGGTAAAGCAAAGAATGCGTCGGTGAAACGCATCAGAAACTCGTCTACCAATCCTTCCAAATAGCCGGCGAAGCTTCCGATGACGAGGCCAATCGCCAATGTTATGAATGTTGTTAGAATACTTATGCGGAAGGCTGTCCTGACGCCCCAGATACATCCATAATACACATCGTATCCATGCATTGTGCCAAAGGGATGTTCGGAACTTGGAAGAGTCGGTGGAGGCAAGATGCCAGAGAAATCGGCTTGTTCTGGGGGACCAGAGTAAGGGCAAATGTAGGGGTTACTTGATGTCGGAGGAGCAAGTATTGGGGCTAGTAGAGCAATTACAGCAAAGGATAGAATCATTACTATTCCAGCAAGAGAGAGCGGATAAGTTTTAAACATTTTAGAGAGAATTTCGAATTTCATCGTTACTGATTTTTTTAATTCAGTTAACATGTTTCAACGATTAAACAGGAAGCTTAAAGCGATAGATAAATGCATCGTCTTATCGCCTATCCCTGATTGTCGGTTCTTTTTTCATTACTTTTCTATATCCTCGGAATATGCAGAGCTGTTTTTCAACTTTTTTGCCCAGCTTCTATCATTGCTTATGCTAAGCATTCTACCATTGAAGTCTACATACTTTTGGCGGAACTGCAAACACGGTTTCCGCGGACGGTTTGAAACATCTTAAACGGATATGTTGGCACAACAGGCAAATACATCACTACACTCAAACACAGAAACTCCAAAACTGCAATATACGCCATACTTCTTTCTCCATCGTTTCTTCAAACAAACCAGAAACCCGAAAATGTCTGCTTTTCTGTCAAGAATCGATTCAGTAGATATGTGAGGTTGTATTTGGACTGGGTTGCCCGCATGAAAGAATCTTTCTTTGATCTCAAAGCAAAGTTAATAAAGTGAGATTTCATGGACATAGTAATGATGAAGAGAGTGCGAAATTGCGGAAGAAATTATTCTATTCAGGATTAATTATTTTGTTAGCAGGCTTAACTTTTCTGGCTGTTGGTTCATTCAGAAATGTGAAGCTAGAAACTGTTGCAGAGATGAGTGACAGTTGGATAATTTCCGAGAATCTTGTGGAGGGAGATACTTACGTCTTAGATGTTATGTCCAGCTATCAATGGAGAGATGACTACACAGATGGATATTATGAAACACCCCAACCAGTTGATTTGATGGTGATTTCGCCCAATGGAGGTATAACCAATCTTCAAGCCTTCTTCCTTGCTCGACTTCCAACCAGCGAATGGCAGAAAAGCACTTTTCCTTCTCTTGTCAGTGTCGAATATGGAAGCGTGGATTCCGATAGTTTAGAAGTGGATGAATCTTACCCGCAGGTTCGCTTCACTGTAAAACAAGGAGGGTACTACACGGCGATTGTCAGAGAGGAGACGTTGAACTGGACTAGAGGGCCACCTAGAGAACTGGTCCTCTATAGAGAAGTTTTCGAAAACCAGAACTTGTATACGATTTTTCTAAGCACTGGCTTAGTATGCTTCTTCACGGGCTTCATCGTCTCCGTACGTGGGGCCGCAACCGTCAAGAAAACAAGGATTAAGCAAAAGAAGAAAATTGAAAGACAAAAATAATCAACTCAGTGCCTGTTTTAAAACAGGTCTAATTCGGCGCTTTCCTCTTTTTCTGCTTCAGCCAAGGATCGCCACCATCTGACTATGGTCAGAACGAATAAGACTAAGATTATGATTTCGACGACGGCGATGCCAACTGTAGCTTGGAACCAGAATTCAGCCCATATTCCAGGCGGCGCCTCATTAGTTACTAAGCCGTCAATGTCTTGATGTGAAATCTGTTCTCCCATCGAACCCTGAAGTGAACTGTGTCCCTCCCTTGGTCCCGTTATCTTAATAGCCGTGATACCTGGATTGACGCAAGTAAAGTTTAAAATCGCTATGACGCCTGATCCGCTTGCAGTCATGTCTGGTGAAGCGATGGCGTTGAAGATAGCAGTAATAGTGCCTGCCGCATTATCTACTTTGTTGATTAAGAACATCGTTGAGTTACCAGCCTCTTTCAGGAACGGTCCCTCGTATACACCGTATCTGATTTTTTCTATCGGATCCCTCCAACCATTCGGATCTCCGGTTGTTATGTTGAGCACGTTGGGATCCCATGCCAGGTTGACGCGACAACTAACCAGTTGGGATACATCGGAAATCGTTACATTTACTGTGATGGTCTGTCCGGGTTGATGGTTTAAATTGTAAAGTTTAGTTATCGATACGGTTGGACCGGATTGAACTGACATATATTGATATCCCGCAACTGGTACAATGATGGCAAGTATCAGGAGCAATAACAGTCTTCCCTTCAAGCTTGTTTCCCCTAGTTTTTTTCAATTTAGACGTATTTTATCTCTAGTAGTAGTAAAAGCATATTATAACGTTTGTGCCAAAATGCTTACTGGCTTTAATTTGATGTTAGCTTGAATGATATGTTGTTGCCCTGAACGCAATGCAACATCAGAAATATGTAAAAAAGAAAGTGAATCTTCTGCTTTCCTTAACAACATTGAAAATTTGAGGATTCAGATAGTAGAGCAGAGTAAAGGGAATTGCAGAGCTTAACTATGAGAATTTTTAGAATAATGACCGTATCATTTGCAATTTATGCATCTTTCGAAGCAATGATTAACAGGTTATCCAGACGAACGCCCGGAATTTCCTGTGGAATTATTCAAATACAGCATGATGTTGTCTAGATGCTTCCAAAACTCCTTTTCCAGCTTCATCCAGTCTTCCTCTGATCTAAGTCTTTTGGAAAGAAAATATCCCCCCAAGAACATTGTTGTTAATAAAATAGGTATGAAAGTACGCTTTTTTCGTTTATTACAAAGTTCAAGCTCTACAGTAAAGTCGTTTGGTTTTCCCTCAATTGTGACACTCACATATCCATCTAGCCTAAAACGTGGTGAGTTTTCTGCGAAGATATGGAAGCCTGTGGGTTTCTCTCCTTTTATCGCTTCAAAATCTCTTTCCTTGAAGAAGATTCCTGTGCGAGTGGTGAGTAACGCCAAATCAACATTTTTGTTTGTCCATCTTCTTTTCATTCTGGACCCATATTAGGTTATATCACTATGATTTAAAACGGTTACCGATTTTTCAGCTGCAGTTGTTTGTCTATGACTAAGCACGCAAGACTAAACTGTAACTCTCATCCTTACTATTTTTTCCAACAACCCTCTTTCGCGGAAACGATCAACCAAATAGCTTCTAGCCTCGTCATAGCTCACATTTCTACCGATGTATAGGCGGCTTATCTCGCCCTTTCTGGGCTTGCTTTTCGTCCTCGCAATTATTTCATTGGACGCGATGTTGAATCGTCTTACTACCTTAACCCTAAACCGTTCAAAACCATGGTAGGGACATCTCATTTCTACTACTATATCAGCCAATGTTAGCCCGACTACCTTTCGTTAAATAGTTTTTCTTCCGCTAATAAATATCTTATGGAACATTGTTCGACTAGTCTAGGTGATTCACATATGAGGAAAATTAAGAGTTACCGGTTCTTTCTAGGATTCGTATCCTACTTCAATAGAAGGGAAAAATTGAATGCTCACAAATGGAGTGTTAACAGAAATTTTGAGATGAGAGTAAGTCATGTGTTTCTAATGGATCAGTGGCATGCGACCATGTGTCCATTTCCTATGTCTTTGAGTTCGGGCTCCTTTTCGGTGCATATCTGTGTAGCTTTAGGGCATCTGGGATGAAATCTGCAACCTGATGGAGGATTGACTGGGCTTGGTACTTCTCCTGAAAGTAGAATTGGTCTCCTTTCTACTGTAGGATCAGGAATTGGGATGGCTGAGAACAAGGCTTGAGAGTAGGGATGAAGTGGATTCTTGTATAGTTCTTCTTTCCGTGCTAGTTCTACTATTTTTCCGAGGTACATAACTGCAACCCGGTGAGCTATGCATTCAACAACGCTTAGGTCATGACTAACGAAGAGATATGTTAAGTTCAATTCTTTCTGTAGATCCTGAAACAGATTAAGTAATTGTGCACGTACGGAGACATCAACGGAAGATGTCGGTTCATCTAGGACTACAAATTCCGGATTGGTCACAAGGGCTCGTGCCACAGCAATTCTTTGTCTTTGTCCCCCACTGAACTCATGTGGATACCTGTAGCGGTGTCTCTCTGTAAGGCCTACCTTGTAGAGAATTTCTAGAACTCTATTTGTGGCAGTTTTTCCTTTAGCCAGTCCTTGCACTATTAAGGGTTCTGAAACGATGTCTTTTACAAGCATCCTAGGATTAAGGGATGTTGTTGGGTCTTGATAGACTATCTGCATCTTCTTTCTTATTTCTTTAAGTGTTGATCCTCTATATGTAGCGAGGTCATATTTTTTTCTGAGTTCTTTTAATCTGCGGGAGTCTTGGTCATTAGAGTTTTCCAGCTTATCTATCTCTTCTATGAAGTTACTTGGGGCATCAAGATAAATGCTGCCTGCTGTGGGATCAAGTAGTCGAATTATGGTTTTGCCGAGCGTTGTCTTGCCGCAACCTGATTCTCCTACTAGACCAAAACATTCTCCCTTAAGTATTGTTAAGTTGACTCCGTCTACAGCCTTAACTTCAGCAACTTTCCTTCTTAATATGCCGCCAAGTACTGGGTAGTATTTTTTCAGCCTCTTTATTTCTAATAAAGTGTTCATCCCATTCACCGTGGTTATCGATATAGAAAACATTGGACAAAGTGTTCTTTTTCAGTCTCCACCATTTTGGGTTTTGATTTGCGGCATATTTCCATCGCGTAGGGACATCTATCGTTGAATCTGCACCCCTTTGGAGGATTAATTAAGCTTGGTACGGTACCTTCTATGGATTTGAATGGTTTTCCGGGTGTCGGGATAGATTCCAGTAAACCCTGTGTATAAGGGTGTAGGGGTTTCTTGAAGATTTCTAACACATCGGCAACC
>Ga0209636_10002871_pt1 | contig 17577 bp, 20 predicted proteins | sample DeeMarSWOR152_54_FD_187464 | JGI IMG/M metagenome (GOLD analysis project Ga0209636, IMG submission 187464) | Marine sediment microbial communities from White Oak River estuary, North Carolina - WOR-1-52-54 (SPAdes) (version 2) | ecosystem: Environmental > Aquatic > Marine > Intertidal zone >... | reverse complement strand
CAAACCTGAGATGGCATGGAACAGAACCACCCCGTTGAGCTAACCCATGCAACTCAGAAGTCTTTACATCATATCCTTGTTTTAGTGCTGCTTCAGCTATTACCTGCATTAGAGTGATGATACCTTGACCACCCACTCCTACAATAATCATATTGAATTCTTTCATTTCTTCACCTTCTTTAACCCTATCTTACGAATCGCCTTATTCGGACAAACTTGAGCACAAACCCCACAGCCCGTGCATAGATTCTTGTCGATGAAAAACTTATCACCATGCCGATAGAAAGCAGGACAGGCGAAGAAGTATAGACAAAGACCACACTTCTTACATTTGTTTTGATTTATCTCAAATTTCAGAATTTTTTCTCCGGCTCTCCTTTTCTTTCGTATAGCAAGCAATCGACATTCTCTCTTCGATACGATGACAGAAACTTCATCCTTCTCCAAAAAATTCTTTATGGTTTTAATCATTTTCTTGACGTTGAATGCATCAATTACCTTCACATACTTGACTCCACAGGCTTTAGCAATATCCTCAATTTTTACCTCTTTCGTTTTCTCTCCCATTCCCGTTATCCCCACACCCGGATGAGGTTGATGACCTGTCATTGCAGTTGATCTGTTATCCAATACTATGACCAAAGGATTTGATTTGTTAAAGACCATGTTTATTAGACCAGGGATACCAGCATGGAAGAATGTCGAATCCCCTATAAATGCTATAGTCTTCTGATAAGTTACTTTCTTTATGCCGTGGACTATGCCTTCACTTGCACCCATAGAAAACATGAAGTCTTGAGTCTCGTAAGGTGGAAGCATCCCCAAGACATAACAACCAACATCACCTCCAAATATCGTGTTCGTGCCAGCAGCAACTTTAGCAGCCCAGAAACTCGCCCTATGAGGACAGCCAGGACAAAGAACAGCAAACCTCTTTGCCATCTTCAAAGTCTTATACTTTTTAGAATGTTCTTCTAAACTCATCTTGAGTTTCTTTCCTATTATCTTATCTAAGGCAGATATAATCATCTCTTCCTTGTATTCACCCGACTTAGGCAAATAGCCATTCTTTCCGAATATCTTTAACTTCGGGTTAACATCTTTTGCCAACCTCTCCACTTCCATCTCGAGTATAGGTTCCAACTCTTCAACGATGAAAACTGATTTTAACCTCCTTATGAACTTCTTTATCTTTCCCTTCGGTAAGGGATGTGTTAATCCTAGTTTGAGCACAGGTATCTTTATGTTCAAATCATCCAAAGCATCCATAACGTAACAGAACGAAACACCTGAGACTATTATCCCGAATTTACTTCTTGTCTTTGGGTTGACGAGGAAATTGATTTTACTCTTCTCAGAGATTTCTCTTATATCCTCGATTTTTTGCAGTATCCTTTCATGCATATCCATTGTCTTGGGTGGTAAATTGTTGTAAATACTCAAATCTTTTTTGAAGAATCCTTTCGTTTTACCTTTAACTATGTTATCGAGTTTAACGACACCTCTACCATGACTCACTCTCGTCGTAGTCCTGACAAAGAAAGGAATCTTGAATTTTTCTGACAACTTGAATGCCATCTTTACAAAATCCTTACATTCTTGAGGATCTGAAGGTTCAAGCATAGGAATGTGAGCTAATCTTGCATAATATCTTGTATCCTGTTCACTCTGTGCACTACTCCAACAACTGGGATCATCCGCAACCATTATTACCATTCCGGTATTTACCCCTATGTATGCGACAGGCATCATGGAATCAGCAGCGACATTAACACCAAACTGTTTCATCGCGACCATTGACCTAACACCAGAAAACACAGCAGCTGCCGCAGCCTCCAGAGCAACCTTCTCATTCACACTGTATTCGAAATAGATACCAGCATCATTCGCTATCTCAGAGTAAGTATCTCCAACTTCAGAAGAAGGTGTTCCAGGATAACAAGAAGCGAAACCGATTCCAGACTCCAATGCCCCTCTAACTATCGCTTCATTACCCATCAAGATAATCTTTTTACCTTTTTCGTTTGAGAGTAAATTTTTTACCATTTATTATTAATTTTCTTTTTTTGACCTTATTATTAATGCATGTTTAATTGATGCAAGGACGATTCTTTTTTTATAATAGTTACACAAAGTTTTATTGCCAAAATAATAAGGGATAAATATGAAGAAGGAGTCAAAATTCATCAACGCCGAGAAATCTGTTCAGGATTATATTGATCAGGCTGTCTGGCAGATAAAGGAGAATGCCAACTTAGATTATTCCTTCTCTTCGATATTCTTTAGGCTTGCTGGTGATAGCGTTGCCAAGTATGTTCTGTCAAAGGTTTATCCTAATAAGATTTCTCAAGCTCATATCAATGGCGATTTTCATCTCCATAATCTTTACATGGGGTTTGTCGGTTATTGTGCGGGTTGGAGTATAAACGACATACTATTACAAGGATTCAACGGGATACTTGGAAAAATAGAATCATCCCCACCCAAACATTTCTCAACTGCTTTGGCACAACTATCTAATTTTGTCGGAACTTTACAGAACGAATGGGCAGGTGCTCAAGCCTTCAACTCCTTAGACACTTTGCTCGCACCTTTCGTCAGGAAGGATAAATTGGATTACAAGCAAGTGAAACAAGAAATACAACAATTCATCTACAACTTGAATATCTCATCCAGATGGGGCGGACAAACACCGTTCACCAATGCAACGTTTGATATAAAAGTTCCTGAAGACTTGAAAGACAAACCTATTATATTGGACGGTAAATCACAGAATGAAACTTATTCTGATTATCAACAAGAAATGGACATGATTAACAAAGCCTTCATGGAAACCATGTATGAAGGTGACATGCGTCAAAGAATATTCACATTTCCCATACCAACATACAACATAACTAAAGATTTTGATTGGAATTCTGATGTTGCTGAAGCATTGTTTAAGATGACTGCTAAGTATGGCGTTCCTTATTTCCAGAACTTCATTACTAGTGATCTGAACCCAAGAGACATTAGAGCAATGTGTTGTCATCTTCAACTGGACTTAAGACAATTTTATCGAAGAGTTGGTGGATTCTTTGGTTACAGTGATAAGACTGGATCCGTTGGGGTAGTAACGATCAACATGTCAAGAATTGGTTACCTATCAAAAAATGAAAAACAATTCTTTGAAAGATTGGAAAAGTTAATGGAATTGGCGAAAGAAAGTTTGGAGATAAAAAGAAAAGTCGTACAAGAGAACATAAAGAAAGGTTTGTTACCTTTCACAAAACGATACCTTGGGAATTTACAGTGGCACTTCTCAACAATTGGGTTAATAGGGATGAATGAAGCTTGTCTGAACTTTCTCGGTCAGGATATTGCGACTAAAGATGGAAAGGATTTTGCGATCAAAGTTTTGAAATTTATGAGGGATAAAGTATTGGAATTCCAGAAGGATACTGGTCACATCTACAACCTTGAAGCTACACCAGCAGAGGGAACTTCTCATCGTTTAGCAAGGATAGATAAGAAAAAATATCCAAAGATAAAAACAGCTGGAAAGAAGGTTCCTTATTACACGAATTCAACTCACCTACCAGTTAATTTCACTGATGATATTTTTGAGGCTTTAAGACATCAGGAGGATTTGCAAGTCCTTTATACAGGAGGAACTATATTCCATGCATTCCTTGGAGAAAGAATAGAAGATCCAGAAACATGTAAACTACTCGTTAAAAGAATTGCAGAGAATTTCAGGATTCCTTATTTCACTATTACACCAACTTTCAGTGTTTGTATCAATCATGGTTACATAGTTGGAGAACATTTCAAGTGCCCTCAATGTAATAAACCAACAGAAGTTTACTCCAGAATTGTCGGGTATTACAGGCCTTTACAGAATTGGAATGAAGGGAAGAGGGAAGAATTTAGACAGAGAAAGGAATATAAGGCGAGTTGATACCCTAAATTATCGCCAATTATTTAAGTGTGACTGAGTTCAAAATTAAATTATGAGATGGAAAGAAATTTTCAAACCAAGAAGAGGAATTGTTACTTTATTTCTGATTATATTTTTACTGATGTTCTATTTTATCTTACCCGCATTTTCTTCATGTCGAGCGGGTGGAATAGGATGTAGAATAGATGTCGAGCCCGAAGAGCTATGTGAACAACGCAATATAGAGTTTAAAACAAATTGTGAGATTTACATCAATGCTTTAACTGTATTCTTTTTCGTTATCTCCTACATAATATCGAGTCAAATAGTATACGTTTTCGGTGGAACAAAGATTGGAAAATTCATATCATATTCCTTCTGGAAAATAATTTTGCTGACGGTTTTATTCATAGCATTATCTTTCTTGTATTCTAATGAACCTCTAGTAATGGATGCATACATACTAGAGAGAGGGTGGCCTCTTCCGTATTGGACATTCAGTAAAAGTACTTGGTGGTATAAAACTACTAATGGAGTATCTTCAATTATTTATCATAATTTAGTACTCGATTTTATTTTTTGGTATATAATTTCTCCTATAATTTTATTCGTATGGAATAAGTACAGGAAGAAAAAGATATTGAGATAAGTCAGATTTTTATCATCCCTTAACCATATTATTCTCATGACAATAGAACGTGGAATTTCTGAAAGGTTTTTTGAACTCCCAACATCCAAATTCGCAGAAATAATGAAAGTGGCTTCAGAAGATAAAGATGTCATTTCATTAGGTCCAGGAGAGCCTGATTTCACTACACCAAAACACATAATTCAATTCGCTAAGAAGAAATTAGACGAAGGTTATACTCACTACTCACCACCTCAAGGTAGGTTGGATTTAAGAGAGGCTATAACAAAAAAATTGAAAAAAGATAATAAGATCCATGCAACACCAAATGAGATAATTATTACATGCGGTTCTCAGGAAGCATTGTTTTTAGCTACTTTAGCCTTAGTCGACCCAGGCGAAAAAATAATCATTCCGAATCCAGGATTTTTAGCATACATTCCAATGGTAGAAGCTGTAACAGGGACAGAGGTATCGATTCCTTTATTGGAAGAAAACGGATTCGAGCTTAACCCAGATACAGTAAAAGAATTGATCGACAATAGAACACAAGTTTTGTTGATTAACACGCCTGGAAATCCGACAGGGAGAATATTAAAAAGAAAGACGCTGGAAGAATTAGCTGATATAGTCATTGAAAATGATCTGAAAGTATTCTCTGATGAGGCTTATGAGAAATTTGTTTACGATGATAACAAACACATCAGCATGGCCAGTTTGAACGGGATGGATAAACATGTTATAACATTCCAATCCTTTTCCAAGAGTTATGCCATGGCGGGATGGAGAGTTGGATATGCAGTCGGTCCAAAAGATGTAATAAAATCTATGACTAGGATTCACCTTTACTGTGGATTGTGTTCACCAACCATATCTCAATTAGCGGCTTTAGAAGCATTGAGAGGAAACCAGAAATGTGTTGAAGATATGAGAAAAGAATACGACAGAAGAAGAAAACTCATTATCAAAAGACTGAATGAAATGAATATAAGTTGTTTAAAACCAGAAGGGGCCTTCTATGCCTTCCCGAACATTAGGCCTTTTGGTAAGTCATCTGTTGAATTTGCCGATTCCTTGTTTAATAAAGCGAAAGTTCTAGTCGTCCCTGGAACAGAGTTTGGAAAACATGGCGAAGGTTACGTTCGTTTGAGTTATGCAACTTCTTATGATAAGATTGTGAAAGCAATGAACAGGATTGAGAAGGTTGTAAGAAAATTTAGAGATTGACTCAAACTTGGTTATCAAAATACATTTTTAAGTTTTATAGACCAAATTCTCATCCATGCATTCTATTTTGGATTGATTCAAGAAAAAACGAGATTTAATCAGAGAAAAGAATGACCTCCAAACAAGACTTTTTGAAACAGATGGTATTATTAGGGGATTAAAAAATAACCTTGAAAAGAAAGATGAAAGTCTTGAGAAAAAAGAAGAAAAACAGAAAAAAATGGAATTTCTTCTTGAAGGTCTTATAAGGGAAAACAAATCGCTCTTTAAAGGAAGTAACAATCCCGAATCCATAAACCCTATAAAAGCGAAGACGGGGGTTATAATTACACATTATGATTTAGATGGAATATCATCAAGTTGCCTATTCAAGATGGCGGGATATAATATCCAGAAAACTATTTTTCTTAGATCGAAAGAGTGGTATAGAATATTGGACAAAGTAAATAGCCCAATTATAATCATACTGGATCTTTACTGTGATGAAAATGCTCTTTCAAAATTGGAACAAATACGGAAGGAAATGAGTATCACATACGTAGATCATCATCCAGTTACAGGGAGATACAAAAATGAACTCAAAAAACTTTGCTTCAAGTTCGCCTACGACACTACGAGTTGTACTTCAATTTTGACTTACAATCTTTTGAAGAGAAAATTCAAAGATGACAAACAAGCATTAAGGGTTGCTAGTTATGGTGGTATAACAGATGGAGTAATAAGTGGTTTACCCTATTCGCATACTGAAGGTCTTATGTCACTACAACGCTCTGTTTTTCTATGTTCTGCTCACCCGTTTTTAACTCATGTTGAACAAAAGCTTTTAGATGGTTCTTTTTCTGATGATCCCTCAATCAAGGAAAAGAGTAGGATTATGGAAGAACTAATTTCCCATTTTCACGGAATTCTGATGCGTAGCATCAAATATGAAGATGAAAGTTGTATGATTTTAGAAACAGACAAACAAATAATCGGATCGACTATATTACTTTCTGAGATTTCTCGTGAGACACGTAAGAATGTATATTTGTTTAGTGTTGAAAATGAATCAGCTGAACTGACAGCAAGACCCAATATTACTATATACACCCATCTAGGGAAACGGTGTTTCGATAGAAATGATATTGAAAGAGTGATCGGATTAATTAGGGATTATCATGGGAATAAAATAAATGAATATGTAGAAAGACCAGTTTAGTATTGGAAAGTTTAAAATACATCCCAATAATCTGATAGAATTTTCTTAAGATGTGAAATATTTTCTTTTACAGCACCAGTAATTTTTTGTTCTGGTGGTGGATACAGTTCCTTTATGCTATTCAAACTAGCCAATGTTGAGATAGTCGCTAGAACACCTTGTGAAAGTGCATCCAAATTATATCCTCCTTCAAGAACGATAACTATTCTTCCATCACAAACTTTTTCCGCTATGTCTTTAACAAGTCTTGTTGCATCTGCATATGTTTTAATCGTAAACCTCAGATTAGCCAAAGGATCATTAAAATAAGCATCATATCCAGCAGAAACGCAGATGATATCAGGTTTGAATTCTTTTGTTAAAGGAATAAAGAGTTCATTTAGTATATACAAGAAACTTGTGCCTGTAGTACCAGGATTCAAAGGAACATTGACATTGTATCCTTTACCATCTCCCTCACCAATTTCATCAATCATTCCTGTTCCTGGATAGAGTGGACTCTGGTGTGTGGAAAAGTATAGAACTGAAGGATCTGTATAGAATATATTTTGTGTTCCATTCCCATGATGGACATCCCAATCCAATATCACAAACTTTTTTAAAGGATGTTTGGCTCTAAGGTATTCAATCATTATCGCGATGTTATTAAAGTAACAAAATCCACCACCAAAATTTTTTCCCGCATGATGTCCTGGTGGTCTTATAAGCGCAAAGGCATTATCAACTTTTTTCTCACAAACTGATTTTCCTGCAAGTATTGCTCCACCTGCTGATACCTTAGCTATTTCATAGACTCCGGACGGAACGGGCGTATCTAAAGTTAAAACATCTCCTGTTTGACTCATCGACTTTATCTTTTCAGCATAGTCTTTTGTATGAACTCTTAACAAGTCCTCTTCACTTGTAGGATTAGGTTTTAGCAACTCAATGCTTGGCTTGTCAATAATCTTCTTAAGAAATTCCAATATTTTCTTCAATCTTTCGGGACTCTCAGGATGATCAGGGCCTAAGTTATGTTCAAGGTATTTTTCATGATAAACTATTCCAGTCTTCATACTTTCACTTAAATTAATTATTTTTAAAGTATAATTATGCCTGCTGAAATTTACGATGTTGTAGATGAAAACGATAATATAATAGGAAAAGCTTCAAGGGAAGAAGTCCACAAGAACAACAAACTAATCCATAGAAGTATCATATTCTTTATCTTCGACAAGAAAGGTAGAATATTCGTTAATCAAAGGACAAAGAACAAGGAATTTTTCCCTGAATATTGGAGTCTTACTTTTGGAGGACATGTCAACTCTGGGGAGACTTATGAGAGAGCTGTTGTTCGTGAAGCTAAAGAAGAGGCAGGAATAGAAGCAAAACCGTTTTTCATGGGAACACTCAAAGTAAGACTTCCTACAGAGAGTGAGAATTCAAAGGTCTTTGGTTTCATCGCTGATAAAAAACTTAAGATAGATACTTTCGAGATAAAACAAGGAAAGTTTATGACTATGGAAAAGATAGAATATAAATTGAAAAAAGACAAGTTCCTACCAGAGACAAAGGATTTGTTTAAGATTCTGAAAACATTTTTAACTTCAAAACGTTAATCTTGTTCAATGATAAAGAAATTACTCTTAAAAGTTATAATAGTTGTTTTTGCACTCTCTCTGATTGCTGCTTGTTATTTTTGGATTAACACATTGGAACCTAGTGATCCATACACTTATTTTTTCATTAATTATTTTGATGTGTTGGGAATTGCTATTGTTTTGCTTATAGTTGCGTTACTTCTATACAAATTAGTAAAGAAATTGTATGATTAATACTTCTGAATTATAGTTAACTTCATAAATCCCAATCTTTTTATTTAACTGTATGAAAATCGACTTCAAGAAAAAATTCAAGTTTAGAACTTTTGAGATAGTCTTGATAGCTATAGGTGCAGTATTGTATGCAGTATTCTCATTACCGACAATATTCGTCATAGCCTTTAAGACAGGCGGACCAATAGACATACAATTCAGACCCGCAGTGATAATTCCAGCCGCAATGGCAGTTTTGTTTGGTCCTTTAGTTGGAGGATTCTCGGCAGGCATAGGAACGACTATAGCAAGCGCGGTTAAACATGGTGTACCTTCCCCAGCCACATTATTTGGAGGATTGCCAGGAAACTTTCTCTGTTACTTTGTTATAGGTCTGTTAACAAGAAACAAGAAAAGTATAAAAGAACTGGCATTAACAGCTGCAATTGGATATCTTGTCGGTTCAGTAACGATTAGTTTAGGAATGTTTGCAGTAGGTTTAATACCCAACACAACACTGATGTTAGGCTCAATGTTCGCAGTATTTATAAGTGGATACATAATGACATTGATAGGTACGCCTATCCTTGTAAGGGCATACCTGAGTGCCAAAGGTAAGTAAATTGATAGAAATAAGAAACTTGAGTTTCAGTTATTCTAGAGAACCTATTCTGAGAGACATAAATTTCTCTATAAAACAAAAGGAAGCTATTCTTTTGCTCGGTATTTCAGGATGTGGTAAGACAACATTGTTGAGATGTTTGACAGGAATTATACCGAACACGATAGAAGGAAAGTTTAAAGGAAAAGTTATAGTTGACGACAAAGACACTAAAACATTCGACAAGATACAGAACGAAATGGGAATTGTTTTGCAAGATCCTGAAACACAAATCATAACAACCAAAGTTTGGAGTGAGTTAGCATTCGGTCTGGAAAACCTTTGTTATAATCAGGAAGAGATATCAAAAATAGTCAAGAAGTTCGCCAAGAAATTCGGTCTCTTGAAAAAACTTAATTATGATGTTAAGAATCTATCATATGGTGAGAAGAAGAAAGTTATCATAGCGGCAATGGCTGCAATGAATAAGAAAATCCTACTATTCGATGAACCATTGTCCAATCTTGACATAGGAATGAAAAAAGAGATATTGGAATTGTTAAAAAAACTGAAGGAAGAAGGGAAGACAATCATCGTTGCTGAGCAGAATCCCTGCATCCTGAAGCTATTCTTCGATCGTTGTCTAGTGTTGGCTAAAGGGAGAATTGTTTATAATGGGAATGTGAAACAAGGATTGGAAGTATTGAGAAAAATTACTGAACACCCAAGAGTTTCAAGAATTAAACCCAATGAAGATGTGGTAATGGAAATTGAAAACTTGTCCTTTGGCTATGGAAAAGAAAATATCCTGAAAGGCATAGACTTGAAAGTTAGAAAAAATGAAGTTATAGTGATAACAGGTGAGAATGGTTGCGGTAAGACTACTCTTGCTCTATGCCTGTGTGACCTGTTGAAAAGAAGAAAAGGAGAAATTCGTTTGTTCGGCAAGTTAATGGATAAATATAATAGTAGAGAAATTGCTGAAAGGATTGGCTTCGTGTTCCAGAATCCAAACTTCCAGATATTCAAGAACAATGTTGTAGAAGAAATTAACTGTGGACCTAAAAACTTCGAAAGGATGTTGAAAAAGAAAGAAATGAAAGAATTACTAGAAACTTTCGATCTTTACGGAAAGAGAAAATTTCATCCATTCTCTTTGAGTCTAGGAGAGAAGAGAAGGTTGACCATAGCATCTATCTCTTCAACCAACCCTGATATTCTTATATTGGACGAACCAGCATTTGGCCAAGACCCCTATCATTTCTCTAAGATTCTAAGATCGTTCATAGGCAAGAAAACCATAATCATGATAACACACGAGGAATCGTTGTTTAAGGTTGCCAACAGAGTATTCAGAATGAAAGACGGAAAAATGGTGGAAATCAAATGTGGAAAAGCTATGTGAAGATAATTTGTTTTGTTCCATTGATAATCTTAGCCTTTATTATGAATGATTTTTTTCTTTTGATTCTCGTCTCTTTGACTTCATTTGTTTTAATCAAATTTTTTGATAAAGATTTGAGACAAGTTGTAATATCCCTTCTTAAATTTCTTGTCCCTACCATTCCTTTGTTGTTGATAATGTGGTCTTTGTTCTCTAATTTTGAAACCGCTATAATAGCAACAATCAGGTTTTCGGTTTTAACTATAACCTTGTTTACAGCATTCTCTTGTTTTGAAGTCCAGGAAACCTTTGAACTTATGTCAAAAATCTTTCCTTACAAGTTTTCCTTCATAATCGTATTGTCCATCAGATATCTTGAAGTTATAAAAGATGATATTGGTAGGATAAACCTGATAAGGAAGGCTAGAGGTTTTGAAGACAAAGGTAATATAATCAGAAAAATAAAATCAAAGATAGAGTTGATAGTTCCAGTGTTTGTCGACTCTTTATTTAAGGCAGAAGATGTTACATGTGCTCTGGAAGCGAGATGTTTTGGCATGTACAAAAAAAGAACATTCTGGAAGCCAGATTTTGAGGTTATAAAATGATATTCGGTGGAAAAAGGACAATCTGGATTAAACCATTAATAGTGGCAATAATAATTTTTCCACTATCCCTTCTGGTAGACTTCATAACTAGAAGAGAATTGGATTATGGTTATGCCTTCCTTCTCGCAATAGTTTTTAGCGGAATATATTTGGGATTAGAATTTTTATTGAATTATAGGTTGAGAAAGAAATAATTTAAAAAATAAAATTCAAAAGGAATATCATGAAGAAAAGATTGTTTCGGTCAAAAACAAGCAGAATACTCGGAGGAGTTTGTGGAGGAATAGGAGAATACTTTAACATAGATCCTACATTAGTCAGATTAGCATGGATTTTGTTCACGCTCGCTTACGGGGCAGGGTTAATTGCATACATAATAGCGTGGATCATAATTCCAGAAAAACCCATTGAACGAAAAACGAAAAAAAAGAAATGAATTATCTCTTGAGTTTCAAAGTTTCGTCCACCAATCTTTCTATCCTATTTTTAATATTGTCATCTTTCAATTCCTGTATGCAGGAAAATACGGAAAATTACAAATGCTATTAAACCCCAGATTATGATATCTATCAAAAAGTTTTGCCATACTAAAACTTTATGTGCATCAGGAATAACTACTTGTTTAAGCCACCCCAAGGGATAACCCCAATAACTCACACCAAGGACAGGTTCCGATGTATATCGTATATCTGGAAAGTCGCCAGTAATATGACTGTTAGTTAGAAAGCTTGAGAAAACGGTGATAATTATGCTCATCCACATTGAATAGATGAATGGTTTAGTCGAACCCTTCATGAAAATTAATTTAGATTTCTGGCTTTTATATTTAATAGAAAATTCTTTTACAGTAATGCATCATTTTTTAAAAAATTATTTATTTCTTCTTTTTCTTCTTCTTTTTAGAGCCACAAACTCCGCAACCCACAAAATCACCTCTTGATAATTGAATTTATAGTTAAAAATATTTATCACATATTCTAAAATAAAAATATATTCCAATTAATTGGTGAAAGAATGAAAAAAGAAAAATTGAGAACAAAGTCTGAAAAAGATATTCCATCAAAACAAGAATATTTTCAGAGAGAAAAGAAACACTACAGAGGATTTAAGAAAGGGTTTAGGAGAAAGTATCGTAAGGTATAGAATGAGCTTTTTATATTCAGAATACCTCCTATAATCATGATTCCTATCCCACAGTACTCCTTCCTTTCAGCGTTCATTATCGGTCTCTTGCATGTACTAGAACCTTGCGAAGATAAGGCCGTGGCCTCTATTTATGTGGCTTGGTCAGGCAAAAAACTCAAGGAATCTCTAATCTTGATATTTTTATACGGTTTAGGGATGATTGCAATCGATACTTCCATTGGATTTTTAGTATCATTCGTAGGCTTGAATTATTTACAGAATTTCCAACCTATTCTGAGATATGCCGCAGGCATCTTTACAATCATCTTTGGCCTGTTAATGATTCTAAAATCACACATCGTTGAGAGTCATTGTTACATAAAGATGTTTAAGAACGTTAAACCCGTTAGTAGAAAGTCCGTCTTAACATTCGGGTTGATAAGAGGATTGCCCTTATGTCCCATAGAAATAGTAATATTGATATGGGCGGCTTCAGTAGGTGATGTGATATACGGAACTCTTCTTGTTTTTGTGTTTTCAGTAGGAACTCTGATATCGTTAATACCTTTCGGTTTAGGTGCTAGTGGTCTCCTCTCAATAATAAAAAAAAGATTAGGAGAGACAACGGAAAAAATAATACCAATTGTCATCGGTTTAATAGTAATCTTAGCCGGAATAATTTTGTTTTTTTAAGTGAAATCCTCGAGAAAATACCGTATTAAAGTTATTTATTGCGAAAAGGGTAAATTATTTTAGATGAGTATGCTCCAAGTCATATTTTTTTTGTTAGTAATAAGTTTAAGCGGTTTTTTTGCATATGAGTTTTTCAGGATGAGAAAATTTCTCAAGAAACATGTGAAAGAATTGGAAATTATAGACAATTTATCAAACCTTAACCCAAAACCAGAAATCCAGGGAATTGAATCAAAACTATCAGAACTTCAGGGTAAGGTGAATGATCAGGAAAAAATCATTAAAAAACTCATGAACCTGAGTGAGTAATATGACCAAAAAAGATAAATCCAAAAAGAAAGCACAAAAGAAAAAAAAGGATGTAGGAAAAATCGAAAAAGAACTTGAAAAAACAGCAAAAGCTGAAACTGAGGAAGAATTAAGACAGAAATGCAAGGACTTGGCCACCATAATAGAGGAAATGTCCAGCAATATGGAAGAAGTTCCCGGTGCCAACGTAGAGAATATTATAGAGCCAAAATTGAAAGAGGTAGAACAGAAATTTACCACTCAGTTACAAGAGTTGAAGGGCGGTATAGAATCCTTGGAAAAAAAGCTTGAGAGGCCCGTCAAAGGTAAGGGAGAAGGTGGCGATTTGGTCGGGAAAATAGAGGAAAAAATAGAACCTAGACTGACTACCTTAGAAGAACAGATGAAGGCTTTAGATAAAATATCAGAATTAGAAGAAACAATTAAAGGAATAACAGGCGAGAAAGAGGTGAAAGAAGGAAAGGAAGGAAAAGAAATCAAAAAAAAACTCTCAATACTCGAAGATCGTATCATTCAAACGATGCAAGAAGATTTGATAGAAGTTAAAGAGGCGGTAGAAAACCTCTACAATTCCTTTGACACAATGAGAGATAAAACAGAAAAAAGGATCCAACAAATCCAAGAGGCATTGACACCAGATACCTTGAAAAAATTGGAAGATTTGATATCTTTTCTGGATAAAGCAGTTCCTTCTAAAGTTAAGGAAGAAGTCGGTGACAAATTTAATACCATATTCGATCAGTTGAATGATTTGAGAGAAAATACATTGGCTCTAGAGACAAAAATGAAAAAAGTATTGGAGGAAATGGGCGAAACTAGACAAACTATTAAACCTATCAAAGAAATAAAGGACGATATAAATAAACTCCAGTTGGAGAAGGATAAATTATACAAAACAATCGAAGACTTGAAACTAAAATCCACTCAAATGGATAATGATTTAGAATTTAAGTTCAAAATCCAGATAGACGAACTGATTAAAAAGTTTGACGATTTTGATGCAGTCATTAACAACTATCTTGAGGCCATGGAAGAAAGAGCTAACAAATTGCTCTCAGAGTTTTCAAAAACTAAACTTCAAGAGATAGAAAAAAGATATTACACTGCAGTTTCATCTGTTCAGGGAAGTGTTGAAAACCTTAATTCTGAATTGACGAAGTTTGAGGGTATGGCCAACTCTACTTTTAATTCTATAAAAAGCGGCATGGAGAAATTAAAGTTTGAACTAGAAAAGTTTAGAAAAAAGGAAGATGAAGATTTTTCGAAAATTAACCAGAAAATGTTGGCCAATAAGCTTCATTTAGATAAAACTATGGATGCTCTATCACACAATATCGAGGAAAAGTTAAATAAAAATATTATTCAATTTAGGGAAGAAATTGCAGAAAAATCAAAGACTGTGGAACTAGACCTAAATCAACAATTTTCTGATTTGACCAAAACAAAACTTCAAGAAATAGAGAATAGGTATTCTGATATCTTTACTCCTGTTGAAGAGAAAGCTAAAGAAATGGATTTGAACTTGTCCAAATTCAAGAGTTCACTGACTTCTAATTTAAATACAATCGAAAGTAAAATCGAAAAATTGAATGTTGAACTCAGAAAGTTCGAGGATAAAAACAAAGACAAATATCTTAAATTAGATAAGAGAATTTCAGACGAGAAAGATTTATTCGAGCAGAAATTAAAGCAATATCCCGATTTTATTGAGGATAAAGTTGAAAAATTGTTTTCTGAATTGACAGAATCCAAAATTTCTGAAACAGAGAAAAAACATTCTGACGTACTTCATTGGGTTGAACAAAACATCAATACTCTAGGTTCTGACTTGTCCAATTTTAAGGAATTCGTTAATTCTAATATAAAATCACTTAATGCCGAAGACCAAACAATCAAAAGAAATTTAAATAACTTAATCGAAGAGGCCAGCAACGTAAAATCAGCCAAGGAAGATATCAAAAAAACTGTTTCTAAAAAAATATCGGAAGACTTTAAAGATCGATTAAATTCAATTTCTTCAGAGATATCTGTATTGAAGGGGAGTTTAAAGGAAGTCTCTGACAGATTAAAATACTTTGAAATAATTGATCAAAAAATAGCCAAATTAGACAGTCTAAGGAACAGGTTTCTCGAGGAGATTGAACAACAAACTGCTATCATCAATTCTATAAGGGAGACGACCAAGAGCGAATTGGATAAGAAATTCGAGGCTGACAGGACTAAATATGAAGACATGTTAAAAAACATAATGAATGAGAAGAGAAGTTTGGAAGAGATGATGAAAAGACAGAGGGAGAAGATTAGCAATTACCTAAGGGAGTTGAAAACATAATGACCGAAATAGATGAGTTGGGCAATCGGTTGTTAGAATTAAAAAAACAGACTGAGAATCAGAAGAAAATAATAGACGAATTCAAGACAGAAAGAGAACATCTCTTTAAAGAGATTCAAAGCCTGGATAAAATCCTTCAAGGTATAGTCTCGACTTACGGGAAAAAGGGCGATAAACTCCTGTATACTGTTCAAGCACAAATAGATTCTTTAAAAGATGAGTTGAAAAAAAGAGTTGAAGAAACAAACTTCAATATTTCTCAGTTTAGTCATCGTATCGACAGCTTTGAATCGAAATTAACCTCTTTAGATTCTGATACGGATAGGTTAGCCTCGGAGAGAATAACTATGTTGACAGAACTAAAAACCTTAGAAAAATTAAAAGACGATTTATCAGAATTGCAGAAGTGGAAAGATCGAGCATTTGAGAGAATAGATAACCAAGATGGCAAGATAGATGACAGAATGAGGGAATTAGGAAACCTTGAAAAAAGGATAGAAAATTCTTTGAGAATTTTGGGTGGAAATTTCGAGAAAGTCATCAAAAACCAAAGAGAGGATTTAGACGTTGAATTTGAGAAGTTGAGGTCTCAAATGAAAGAATTAGTCGACATACAACAATCCCACATAGAAAAAGTCGAGGAAGATATTAGGGATTTAAATTCTACCGAGCTTACTCCTAGGATTCTGAAGATTGATAACGCATTGAAGGAGATGAAAAAGTTAAACATAATATTTCAAACTCAGAGAGAAAAGACAGAAAAACTTTACCAAGCTACGGCCACTTTCAAGAGTAATTTCAAGAATACAGAGGAGAACTTGAAAAAGAAAGTTCAGGAGAGTATTAAGAAAATGGATGAATTTGAGATGAGAATGACTAGTTTCATGAATGAGTTAGTTCAGGAATACGAGAAAAGGTTTGATATGGTTAGGAGGGATATAGAAAAAGTCGTTAGCCCTCTGGAAATTTCTGAATCCCTAGCAACAAAAGGAGAATTCCAATCAGAGGGATTTTTAAATAAAGTAAAAAAGATATTTATAAAGGAGGATAAAGAAAAAGAACAAAGAATCACGATGTTGGAGGATGAATTAAAAAGGCAAAAAATGCTCATGAAAAAGTTATTGGTTGAATTAAAATCTGTAACCGATGTTGATTCGAAATAGATGATGTTTATGACAAAAAAGATTGATGATGAGTTTGCGAATGAAGATGTGGAAATTCAAAAACTGTTCAAAAGCTTCAAGAAACAGGCTGAAGACCTGAGGCTCAAAAAAACTAACTTGGAAGTGAACCTGAACAACATTAGGAGTGACTTGATGACCCTACAGGAAGAAGAGTATAAGACATTGGAAAGCCTTCAAAAACTCCTGAAAAGTGGTACAGATCTGAACAGAAAGAGGGCCGAACTAGAAGCTGAACTTACCGCGATAGAAGATAAACTTTTGAAGCTAACAAAGATTTCAAAGCTTTAAACAATGGACAGTTATGCAATAGAATAAATTAGAATTTACCATCTTCGGAATCTTGCCAAGTCTGAAGATTCTTTCTTTAATCTTTCACCTAGCACAATCAGAATAAAGATAGCAATCATTATCAAAACAGTCACAATAATCCATATTGCGCAATCTAAACCAGATAATAAACCAATGACGAACGAAACAATTATCATAATTAAGACAATCTTTACCCAATGCCATCTCCTTATCATTGACAAAGCAATCATAGAGTTAACTATAATGACGATTATTACCCAGATTACA
>Ga0209636_10002870_pt1 | contig 17578 bp, 15 predicted proteins | sample DeeMarSWOR152_54_FD_187464 | JGI IMG/M metagenome (GOLD analysis project Ga0209636, IMG submission 187464) | Marine sediment microbial communities from White Oak River estuary, North Carolina - WOR-1-52-54 (SPAdes) (version 2) | ecosystem: Environmental > Aquatic > Marine > Intertidal zone >... | reverse complement strand
CATGTGGTATAACTCCTTATTTTTATTAACAAATATTTATACTCGTTATACTCATGGAGGTTTCTTTCATTAACAAAAGCTGTGCCGAACACTATTGATTTTTCATATCTCTTTCTCCTGTGTTTTAGTCCCTTTGTTTTGGGATGAAACAAAATTTCAAAGTTAGAGGGATTTATAAATGGTGCCTGAACGAAAACGTAACATAAGCCTCTGGCTTGTGATTGTTACCCAAGCTAAGTTCATATTTATGGTAGCAAGCAAGATGTCTGCCTACGGCGGATCTTATTTAAATTGATCAGCCGAAGGATGACTTGCGTTACGGTCAGGGAGTTTTCGTTCAAACACTAAATAGAAACAATGATGCAACGAACCTTATCAAAAAGTTACATGGCGACCTTAACACTCCACATCACAAACAAAAATCGGAGGCCAATGAAAGTAACTGATGTGTGGAGAAGGTCCAACGAAGTCTTTGGCTCGTTCAATAGCCTCTGCCACTGTGGGTGCGACTTCAAAGCCCAGTCGTTCAGCTACGTCAGGATCGCCAGGAACGAAGATGACCTTCCCTGCCCACCTGGCGCCATAGATGCCCCAATACCACATATAAAAAGGATGAACACCGTGATAGGCGTAGCCCTGGCGGAACATCTGCCGATAGCTTTCATTGGTGGCAAACTTTTCTTCATATTTCTGTTCAATCTGAGCCGGCTCGCGGGTGTCAGTCAGTATCTTTTCGTAGAAGTCTATATAACTGGGATGGTGCTTTGAGTGGAATCGCTTATAGAGCGGATGGGTGAAAATAAGTACCCCGCCCTTACGCACCAAAGGCTGACCGCGATAAAGATTGAAACAGTAACCGACACTGAGTACCCAGGTTAGAATCGGATTCATAATAGAGTTGACGTTATAAGGAGACAGATAAGGCACGCCTGCGATAACAATATCGCTTTGACCTTTGATAGGCACTGCCTGCTGTCCAATGAGTTGCTCCAATGTGTGCTTGTGTACTGCGCCAACCTGACCGGCCTGAATGCTGGTGATGCCGTAGGGAGCCCGTTGGCCCTGCCAGATACGCCAGCGTAAGCTGAAGGGTATTGCTTTAAGAGATTTGCGAGTGAATTGGAAATTGGCAGCATCCCAAGCCGTCCAACTCGGTTCGGGCTTCCTCAAAAAACTGAAAATATGTGGAAATGTGTCTGTGTTAAGCGTCGTCTCGATCTGAAAACTCTTGACGTGATCTGCCACGACACGTCCCATTCGTTCCAGGACTTGGTGCAAAGCGGAGTTCGGTGGATCCATATAACTCTTGCTATTTATGAGAGTATGCACATTATGATGATGTCGTAGGCTGCGGTAGGTCGTCAAGCCTACGTTGATGGACTTGTGCCCGCCGTTCATACTGGTCAGGTTAATATTGACATAGATAAGTAGATCACTCTCTGCGGCTCGTCGATTGATCCAAACCTCCTCGCCGTGATCCGTGGTGCCCAGCATGACGTTGCCATCGGGGTCTTCGGCATCATGGTTGTAAAGACGGTCAGGGAAGAATTCACCAACGACTCGCTTACCCACCCGCTCGCGAATCTCATGGGGCGTCATGCGACGATGCAGACCTGTTGCCGCGATGAGGTGGATGTCGGTTACTCCTTTTTCTGCACATTTTTCCAGCACCTTTTCGATGATGCGTTTACGCGGGTCTCGTTGAGTTGGCATCGGCGGCAGCGGCAGAGAAAGATCGTCAAAGGCAATGGTTACCTTCATGGCACGGCGCAATTGGGCGGAGAGCGGATCTGCCTCCAGAGGATTATCCAGCGCCTTCTCAATAGCCTCATCCAGATTTTCAATGGGCGGAAAAGATGACGGCGGATAGATAATCCTCGTGCCTACTGGAAGCGATTCCCAGAGGAACTGCTCCCCGCAATGGAATAAAAACTTCTCGCCTGGTTTCTCTACATGAATCACCAATCTTTCCCGGTCTTTATGCGACGCCATCCTTTGAACCTGTAAAAAAGTGAATGGTTAGTAATAATTGGGTAAATGGGTAATTAGTGTCCATCCGAGAACGTAACATAAGCTTCCAGCTTGTAAAAAAAATCGCCATGACCTCAATATTTTGGTAGCAAGTAAGATGCTTGCGTTACAGATTTCCAGCATTTTCGGATGGACATTAATTAATTCCTTCCCTCATACCCCAATTACCAAATTACCTAATCACCCAAGAACGACGACAGATTGTCATTTTGGCTGAAGCAATTTTCCGCTTGTTGTTACCACCGCTCGTACTTTACGATTTTCTCGAGGGGAAGACGATATTTCTTCACCGGCGCTGGATCTCGCGGATAACCCAGGGGCAAGAGTTCAACAACCCGGATCGGTGAAGGAACTCCAAGGATATCTTTAACCTGTTCCTCATCAAATGCGCCAAACCAACATGTTCCTAATCCCTTGAAATTAAGATAAAAATAACGTCCATAAAATGCAAGTAATTTTATAAAATATGCTTAAAAATTTACACTTAACTCGTTATGTCTTTCATTCACGTACAAACTTCTTTGCGCATCTAAGCTGCAATTGAACCTTTAAGATAGTATTCACACTAAAAATTCCCTTGCAACGAAAAAAGAACAACAACGAAATCAATATACATAATTCGTATTCAATTTTAATGGAAAAACAATCAGATGATATTACCCGATTTATCACTTGACAACGCCTATAAAAATTATTATATTAACCACATAAGTAATGCACGATTAGTTGAGATGATAGATGGAGGCTTTTTTTCAATTTGTTGAATTATAAAAGGCTGCACTGCATTATAGAATTTCTCTTCGGTTGCTTTTAACTTTTTTCAGGAGCAATCATAACATGTATTTTACTATCATTAATGGCTTGTTACTGGCTTTTTTTGTGTTTTTAATTTTCGTTGGAATAAAACTTAGATTCTGGGCATTTTTACCCATTAACGTTCTTGGAATTGTAGTGGTTTCGATTTCTCTCTATTTAGAATTAAATAACCTTTTGAATCCCATAAATATCATCGTCCTGTTTGCTGCACTTATGATCATATTTATCACCGATATTATTTTCACATTTCGAGACTTCAGAGAAGAAATAACCGAAATTGAAGCCAGGCGGCTTCGTAAATACCTAACCGAGGGAATTTCAAATGAGCATTTCAAATTAATTGGGGATGAAAAGCTATTAAAGGCAGAAATTGAGCAGCATAAAAATATTCCCATTCAGGAGCAGCTCCAGGCACTCGAAATGTTTAAAATGGGAAATCAGGCGTTTATAAAAGGTGAGTATCAGGAAGCGCTGGAAAAATATGATTTATCCACAAACTGGATTGAGACCAGTATTGGATTCCTTAATCAAAGTGGCGTATTAATGCAATTGGAACAATTCGAAGATGCGCTTGTCATGGCAGAAAAAGCAGCCGAAATTCGACCTGAATTGTATGAGGCTTTGTTAAACCAGGGTGTGGCATTAGAAAAATTTAAGAAGTATGATCAGGCACTGGCAAAATATAAAGCGGCAGGAGCTATTTCTCCTGATGAAAATGAAGTCTGGTTTTGCTGTGCCAATGTTCTTTTCAAGATGAACAAGCCCGAAGAAGCCATAGAATGCTATGACAAAGCAATTAATCTTTATGGTCGTATTCATGAAGCCTGGTATTATAAAGGGATCTGTCTCCAAAAAATAGGGCAGGAGGTAGAAGCATTGCGTTGCTTTGAACAGGTTATTAAACTCAATTCTAATTATTCTCATGCATATTATCGCTCGGGCAATATTTTATCAAAGTTGGAAAGGAATAATGAAGCCATTCAAGCTTATGAGAAAGCAATTAAAATCAATCCTGAATTCATTACTGCCTGGAACAATCTGGGTGTGGTTCTGGCAAAGATTGGAAGAGTTAAAGATGCTATTAAATGTTATGAACGAGCGATAAAAATTAATCCGGAATATTTTGAAGCGTGGTTGAATACTGGATTAGCCCAGGATAATTCAGGCTTATATAAAAAGGCGTATGTGAGTTATTGCCGGTTCCTGGAATTGGCTCCTTCTGATATGGAAAAGCGGATAACGATTACGCGAAAGCGGGTGGATGAAATCAAAAATAAATATAAGATAAAAACTGCCAAACCTGAGAAACAGGAAGTGAAGAGGAAAAGTCCAAAGAAGAAAACTCGAGTGGTAGAGAAAAAGGTAGCTAAGAAGTCGTAGTTGTTGCAAAACATATCCGAGGTATAAATCTTTAAAGAGACCTTAAATTAATTATAGATTTAAATGAAAAGTATGGTCGATTTAAGTTCAAGACCGCAGCAGGAATCATTAATTTTTTTAACGGGCTTCATGGCAAGCGGAAAATCAATAGTGGGATTAGCCCTGGCAAATGCTTTGCATAAGGATTTTTTCGATCTTGATCTGGAAATAGAAGCTCGTTTAAGTAAACCAATTGCCCAAATATTTCAGGAAGAAGGAGCGGCATTCTTCCGGGAGATTGAAAGAGAGGTTTTGATTGAGCTCTCCGAATTACATGACGCCGTAATAGCTCTTGGTGGCGGCACGCTTTTAGATGAGGAAAATTTACAACTCGTACAACAGTCAGGAATTTCGATTTGCTTAACAACCACTCCAGAAGAAATCTGGAAACGAATTGAGGATACTGATAAACGACAGTTGATAGCAGGACCGGATACACAGGGGAGAGTGCTTTCAACTGCCACTCAAATCTATCGAAGAATTGAAACCCTTATGTTAATTCGAAAGCCAGGTTATGATCAATCCGATATTATTATTGATTCAACCCATAAACCAATTCCTCAAATCGTTCAGGAAATTTTAATCCTGCTTGAACCTTATCAATTTATTCGTTAAAATTACAATGGTGAATTTAAAAGTTGAACTGGGCGGCAAGACGTATCCATTATATATTGGAATCGATATTTTAACCAAATTTGCTGAGATTTACCAGCTTTATGGATATAAACCTCGAGCTGTGCTGATTACGAATTTGAGTCCAGAGGAAAATAATTATTTCGATATTGTTGTTGAAATTTTTAATAAACAAAATGTTAAAATAATCCCAATATGTTTAACCGCTCAACAAGCTGCAGATGGATTGACAACAGTTCAGCAGGTGGCTCTCCAATTAGTTAAACATCAATTTCAACCTGATGAGACAATCATCTCGCTTGGAGGCAGTCAGGTTGGAAACATCTGTGCTTTCATCGCACAAATGATCTATGGTGGTGTTCCATATTTTCAAATTCCAACAACATTAACTGCTCAAGTCGTTCAAAGCGTTGAACCAATGTGTCATCTGAATGCAGGTTCAACAATAAATTTATTTTCTATCAACTCTGAACGCAATCTGGTATGGAGTGATGTGGCGTTATTAAAATCTCTTCCAGAAAAAAATTTTATTAGCGGATTGGGCTATATTGTACAATATGCTTGTTTGATAAACAATGGCTTCTTTGAATTCCTTGAAAATAATCTGAAAGAAATATTTAAGTTAAATCTCGAGGTGATGGAAGAAACTGTTTTTCGAGGTTGTCAGTGTAAAATTAATTTGTCCCGGCAATATTCTACCGAACAAAAGATTCAAAAACGACAAGGTTTTGGTGAATTTATAGCTTCTGTTTTAATCGAATCGACTCAAAATAAAGTAAAGTTTGGAGAAGCTCTATTGTTCGGAATGCTTATTGAGGGATTAATTGCTTTCAGATGCGGAATATTTGACGGTCCACTCTTCGAAAGATTTTATCAACTATTAAAACAGATCCCATTATATCATTTTATAAATCAAATAGACAAAAATCAAGTAATTGCATGTTTAACCAACATCATATCACGTCATGATCTCTTTTCTATCAGTCTGCCACAGGAATTTGGTAAATTCACTTCTTATACCGAATATAAATTATCCGATTTTACTTCTGCACTGGAATTAGTCCTTACAAATTAATAATTCTAAGTAGACTATTTACATTATTGTAAAAAAAATTATAAATAAAGGTACTGAAAACTATAATGTTAATATTATTAGTATCCCTATTATCAATTTTTTTATTATGTTATTTATACTAAAATGGTTCATAGCGATACGTTTGTTTTCATCTAATACAAACGGGTGAAACTTTTTATGCTTGCCGTAAATAAAGTAAAATCCTAATTAATGTATTTATATATTGTTAAGATTTTCATGTTTTTCATTGAAATGGCACAATGTTTGTAGAAGTGGGGATATATTTTACCTGGAAAATATTGAACGTTTAAAAAGAGAAGGTGAAATGAAGGAACTTTTATATTTTTCATTTTCGGATCTTTTAGTGAAAGTGGAATATTCACGAGAAGCGAATTCATTGAAATATTCATCCCACCGAGAAATTTCCTTTGGAGAGCGGGTCGTCATTGAACAATACCTTCTTACAAACATCGCAATAAAAACAGATTTTTATAATCGGTATCCAGCATTATTTATTTATCTGGGAAAGGATGAGAAATTAATTCGAGATTTAAATTTATTTCATTTAAAGAACACATTAAAATTCCTGGCAGGTCGGGAAAAAGAAGTTAAAGAAAAAGTGGATGAATTAATAAATCATTCCATGAGCAATTATTACTTTGAACAAATCGGTGATACCATCTTAGAATTGCGAAAAAGTCTGAAGTTTGACAAAGATAAACATGATTGCGACCATAATATAATGATCGTTAAAGAGACAAAAGAAAAAATGAATGAACTAATAAAGGCCTATAATTTATATTCCGAAAAAAAGATTTCGATTGAAAATGTAGTCCCGACCGATTTAATTGGGTACTTTGAATATAATTGAAATTATCAAGTATGAAATGAAATAATGAGAGTGATCTGGTGGATTTGAATTGTGGCGGGGGAAGAATAGGAGGTTTTTAAGATGAAACAATTTTGTTTTGCGATCGCATTGATGTCGTTATTGGTGCTATTATGTTCGAGTTTAGAAGCACAGATATTAACTGCGAGTCGATTCGGAATTGGATTTAATGCCGGGGTGCAAAAAATCTATTGTGAAGAACCCAGTGGTTTTGGTTTTGGGATGGAAGGCTATGCTAGATATAAAATCAGTCCCAGATTTTTCACGAACCTTGCTTTTGGATATGGAGAATTGAGTGATGGAACATTTCTCTATGACACAAGAACGTATTCTACGGATTTAATTACTTTAGATATTAAAGGTGCAGTAAACCTGGTTACTGAGGGTAATTATATTCCATATACCTATTTAGGATTGGGTGTATTTCATTTCACATATCATGGTGTAAATGAAGATATATTGCCGGGTCGTTTTCTCGGAGGGTATGGTGATATGTCGTTCATTATCGGAGGCGGAATAGAAACCCGGATAAATCCGAATTTAGCATTAGATATGTATGCGGATTATCGATTTACGACAGGCGATGACCTGAACAACAAATATGTTCGAGCCAAAGATGGATATTTAAATATAAGGGCTGGGGCAACTTATTACTTATCATCTTCTCCAGGCCGTGGAAAAAGTGCCGGAGTTCAATTAACTGATGGAAGTCCAATTGAAGAGATCGGTGGTGAAGGCACTGGTGAATCACCAGATGATGAATTAAATGCTCTTATTGAAGGACTGGATAGTTATGATGAAGCTGCGGATGCCAACCTGGCGATGGAAGAGTATATCCGGCTTAAATCAAGGGTTGATCAACTTAATGATGCTATCCGACAGAAGGAGCTTGAGATTGAAGAACTCAAGTCTCAATTAACGATTCGAAGAGAGAAGATTGCGGAACTGGAACGGAATCTTCGGAATCGTGGAGGCGCGCTGGCATCTTCCTTAAATGCAGATTTTTCCGATTTTGCAGCCAGTTATGAACAAGCATTGCAGAATTATTATTCCAGAGAATTTGATGCGGCGATCTATTTGTTCAGTATGTTATTAGAAACCAGCCCGACGCATCGGCTTGTCAGCAATTGTCAATATTGGCTTGGTGAAAGCTATTTTGGACAGGGCGATTATTCAATGGCACTTGATGCCTTTCAAAAGGTCTTAGCTTATGAGCAATCTTTTAAGAAAGATGATGCCTTGCTCATGATGGGGCGCTGTTATATTAATCTGGGCGATAAACAAACAGCCCTGGCGATGTTCGATCAATTGATGAACGAATATCCTGACAGTGAATATTATCAAAAAGCTCAACAATATGCCAATGGCCTTTAGGGGATAAACTAATATATCCACCCAGGAGTGGTGAACTGGAATCCTTTTCATTATAAATTAAACCATATAACGTAAGGCATAAAGCGTGGAGGATGATACATTTCGCTCTACGCCCAACGCGTTACGATCGGTGTGAATCGGATTACTATTTCAGAGTATCAAAACCTGACTTAGAATTCAAGATATTTAATTGATAATAAGTTCCTATTCATCTCTTATTTCATTTCATCTCATTTATTAACCCTGAATCTTATTTAATCAAATATGATTCGGGGTTTTTATTTTTTATTGCAAAAGTGAGAAAAAGTGGTATATTTGTAATATTGAATTATTACAGGATGTTTTGAAATAATAAGTGTATTAAAAATAATTTCGATACAGCTTTAATAGGATAGAATATGCTCACTTTCACTCACACATATTTGCTAAATCTTGCCTATCAAAAACATCATCGGAGAATTATCCCAACTGAAAAGGGTGAACTGATACTTGGAAATGTCATTCCCGATTTTGTTACCCATCTGGGTCGTACACAATTTCAAGCAGTCGCTCACAACCTGTCTTTCTTGAATTCATTAGATCATTTGGGGACTCTGGAATGGGGAGCGATTTTTCACATTTTATGCGATAATTATTCTACTCTGGGGCGAATTACCTTTAATGGGAATTATCATGATTTTCCGAAAGACGGTTTCATTGAAAAATTATCCAAACAAATTGTAATAAATATTCCGTTGCAAATACCGAAGAGAAGAATTTTACAGTGTGCTTTGGACATTTTTGTACTCCGTGGGCAGAGAGAATTGCTGATCAAAATGTTAAAAGCAGCCGAGGCATTTTTACGAGCCAACTTTTCTGAAGTTACTTACCGGATTGCTACCATTTATGGAATCGAATCAACTGATAACTGGATTGAGTCGGTTCTCTCGAGTTTACGGTAAAAATTTTGTTGAACAGGCTGCTTTAGAGGAATATCGATTATTTCCGCTCGCCAGAAGTTTGTTAAATTTGGATTCATTAACCAATCCCCAATTAATACTGGAGGGTATTCAAAAACATCCCGAATTAATGGAATTAATCGAATTAAATATGGATTTAATTAAAAATGATTGGCATGAATTGTTGGAAGATACGGTGCAGCAAGTCATGAAATATCCAGGTATGAAGGAGGCATTAAATTAAAAACCCCTCTGATGAAAATTCAGAGGATTTTTCTCATTTGTGGTTTTATGAAAAGCTGTTTTGCTTAATTAAAAATTATAACCTAAACCAAACATGATGTTGTCTACATTCATTTTATAAGTACCTACCATGTTGTCATATCATAAAGCAGTTGGACTAAAAAATTGATTTCACAATTTCTTAATCTAGTTCTGGATTAAGTGTTTCTAAGCCTTCCTGTTTTGCAGCTTCTATTAATTTATTATCTGCACAGACGAAAATAAATTTCATTTCGGAAATCAAGTCAAATACTGACAGCGCTACGCTGAGTTGTAAGGAGCCTAATGTTCTTAGGTTTCTATTTAAAATCAGTTCAATACTCCGAGAAAGAAGGGAATCATCCAGACTGATCACTGTAAATTTATCTAACACTTCTTGATAAAATTCGATTAAGACGTCTACAAAGAGATCAGGTTGGATTTTCCCTTCGTTTTTCTTTCGATTCAAAGCTGAAGTTACTTACGATAAAGCGAGTGAAGATATGATAAATTCGCTATTTTGTTGATCGAAAATTTCATCTACTTTTTCTGTTCCAATTTCTGTATGATAACGTTTTATCAAGACACTGGAATCAAAAAAATAATATATCAAAATCGCTCCTCCCGCATTCTAATTATCTCATCCGAGAGCGTCTCATCTTCTGGTAATGTTTTGTTGATCTCAGCGCGTAAATCCCTGATATTTCTTTGTTGTTTTCCTTGAGATATAAATTTTAGTAAAAACTTATACAAATCCATCGTTTTAAATCTAGAAAGGGCGATAAGGTTTATAATTTTACTTTTTTCAACTTGAGGCTGAATGGAAGAGCGTTGGATTGTTGACTGTTCTTTTAATTTTACTCCTGTATCTAACATGAATCGATTCCTTTAGCTAAGATGTTCATTCCTTCGTTGTAAATATAATTATATTTTTTTTATTTATCAAGTAAAAAATTTTTAAACTGGAAATAACAATAGAATCTTTAAAAGCATTAAAAGATTCAATCGCTGAAATGAAAAATCAATAGCAATAGGCAATAATTTTTATATCCCCTTTTTAAAAATTTTTGAAGAACATTTCTGATTTTCAAGATAAAAGCTAGATCCAAATTAAAAGCTCTGATTGGATTAATTTATCCAGATTGGTAGTAAAACAAAAACCCCTCTGATGAAAATTTAGAGGGGTTTTGTTTTTATTCAGTTTGAAAATATTCATGATTAGAAGTTATACCCTAAGCCAAACATGATATTATCCACATTCATTTTGTAAGCACCTGCCATGTTGTCATATCCCAGAGCTGCAGCATTATACTCCCATGTATCAACAGTACGGTCTCCGATTAAGATTTTTTCATAGCTGGCGAATAGACTTAATGGACCCAGGCAATAGCTGGCACCTAAACTAATTGCATGTCGTCTATTGACGTCAGGAATCGTAATGGTCAGGGTTTGATCTGGAATGGCTGTCGGTTCCGTATAATAACCAGCCCTTAATTTGAGTAACTCCATAACCTTATATTCCAGTCCCACGCCAAAACGGATCGCATCGTCCCAGTCTTCCACCAGTTCCATTTTATCGCCGTTTTCCAATTCAATATCAATGACATCCCATTTAGACCATTGTGTCCAGGAGACATCGGCACTGACCAGTAAATTTTCGATTCCTGTGAATGCAAGTCCAGCACCTATCGTCATGGGAACAGGTAAAGTTGCATCGCCTTTTGCTTTATCATATTTAGGAATTTTTTGACCGCTGTATATACCTAAAAGTTGTTGATACTGATCTGCTGTAACAAGCCCACCAGCAAGCATTTGATCGAGAACCCCTTTATATCCTGCAAAAGTCGTCTGATCTATTTGCGCACCATAGGTGTTGGCAGTAACTTTTCCATCTAATGCGACATCATTATAATAATTTCCTGATAGACCAAAAGATAAATCCTCTGTGATATTGTACTTGAGTCCAAAGTTGAATCCGAAGTTTGTACCGTCACCTTTTAACTCTGTATCAGTTAATATATGATTGAAGTTTTCTGAAAATAAATTTGTTAATTGCATCTGCTGAAGCATACCTCTTAATTGCTCCAATTGAGGGTCAAAGATTAATGCATTTGGAGTTGTTGTTGGTTTGCGAATCAATATATCGGTTATAACAAAACTGAAACCCAAACCGACAGATAATTTATCATTAATCTGATAGGCAAAAGTTGGATGGATGTCAATGACTTTTAAATCATCTTCAAATTCAAACTCAGGATAAGCGCTGTTATACGCGGTTGTGTTCATGGCATCCCATTCTGCGCCTAAGCCAAATGGAGCGAAAACGCTTAATCCAAAGCTCATTTTTTCAGTGCCATAAACAAAACCAGCAGCAGGAATCGGAAATGTTTTTGGTTCATTCTCAAATTCCTCAGTCTTATAAACGCTAAAAGGAGGGATGTTTTGAGTTAAAGTATATTTCGCTCCGGGCATAATCAATTCAAAACTTCCGCCGACATGAAAGCCCTTAATTTGCGCAATGCCTGCAGGATTCCAGAACATGGCGCTCCAATCGTTAGCAATTCCTCTGAAGTTGCCTCCTAAAGCGGTGGCTCTGGCACCGATTCCGGTTAACGCCACCCCAGAAGCAAAAACAGAACCAGTGATTAGAAGAACAAGAAAAAAAGTTCCAAACGATGTAAGTCGTTTCATCTTTTTTACCTCCCTTGAAGTGAAATTCCTGTTTGTTACAATGTTTCGTCTTTTTTGGGTTCAATAGATAGATTCGGATATCAACTCAGGTCTAATAATTTTTGGATATATCACCTCCTCTTAAATTTTGGTGTTGATGGATTATTTAATTATTTGAATCGTCCTGGTGATTTGTTAATCAAGCTGCAAACGTGAAACGTGAGATGGCAGACGTGAGACGTTAAAACTTTTAATAATAATTGTTTTACATTTTAGGTTTCATGTCTCACGTCTCACGTTTGACGTTTCACATTGTTACAGTTCTCGACTCGCTGTAAAAACATAATTTCTCGGAGCTCCAATGTTTCGTTCGATTTGCCAGTAATGATATTGAAACATATTATTCACATTAAAGGATAAATTAAATCCTAACATTCTGGTCGAAATTCGACCATCCCACACTTTTTGTGCAACCCGATCATCATTTGGATATACCTTTACTCGTTCCAATCGACTGATGTATCGAAAATCGATTCCTGCCTCAAAGATGGAGTAGCTGAGCGTTAATCCAGATGTCCAAAGATGACGTGGTCGGTAGGCTAAAGTTTCTCCAGTATCTCGATCAATGGGATCCATGTAGGTATAACCAAGATTAAATGAGAGATAGCGTTTCCAGATACTTCCCTGGGCAGTGAACTCCAGCCCCCGGATTCTAGCTTTAGAAACATTAGTAAATTGGACGTTTTGATAGATATCTGGCTCTGGTTCGATGAAGTTTTTATAATCGTAATGAAACAGAGCTAAATCCAGTATCAGCTTATCTGAAATGAGCTTATTCATTCCGATTTCGTAAGACCAGGCACTTTCAGCTTTAAGATAAGGGTTTCGAATGACTCGAAAACCTGCTGTAAAAGTTTCGGTAAACATTTCAGCCAGCGTCGGTGTTCTGAATCCTCGCCCGATTGAAGCGCGAATAGTGGTTAAGGGACTTGGTCTAAAATTTAAGCCCAATTTCGGGTTAAATTGATTTTCCTGTTCTCCAGTGTCCACATTATGATAATCAAATCTGCCACCGAGAATAACCGAAAATTTATCATGAAGTCGTAAATCATCCTGAAGGTAACCAGCCCAGGTATAAGCGTCATGATTACCCCAGATAACTGAGTTGGTATAATCGTAAATACCTTCTATTCCTAATGTGAGTGTATGGACTTTGTTGGGCTGGTAATCCGCCTGAATTTCTAAGCCAAGTTTTTTTGCTTTGGAATGGTCGTTATTGTCGTGGTGATAATGTTGAAAATCGTTATGAAAATATGAAGTTCTAATTTTATAAGTAAATTTGGAGTTCACCAGTTGACGATAAACGCCATTAAAGCTAAATTTATTAGAATTTACCCAATCTCCAACGGCTGGAATCGGCATTTCATAAACATCATGTTGATTACGCCATAAGAAAATTTCGCCATAATCTCCTGATGCCCAATTGCTTTGCAAGGTGAGGGTTGAGTGTGAATTAAATTTGTAAATAATTTTACCTAACAGGTTATAGTAATTATAAAAACCATTCTGCTGATACCCGGTGGATTCTTTTCTTCCACCCGAAATGAGTAAACTGATATTATCCCAGGTCTGAGAATGGGTAATATCGAATTGATTAAAGTTTAGCCGACGATCAGTCCATCTCCATTCCGGGTAATAGGGCTTATTATAAATTCCCACTGAATACTGGATATTCGTGGTCGGTTTTGCAGCAGGTTCTTTGGTGATGATATTAATAACTCCGCCTAAGGCATGGGATCCGTATAAAGCAGATCCCGCGCCTTTTACGATTTCTACCCGTTCGATTTGAGATAATGGAACGATGTCCCATTTAATATCCCCACTATCGCCTGGCATCATCGGAATACCATCGACGAGAAATAGCACTCGGCTTCCCGCTCCCAGACTGAATCCCGATGAACCCCGTATGTTCACATCACCTTCCATCATGTAAACACCGGGGGTATATTCTAATACTTCATCAAGATAGGTTTTATTGCGTCGCTCAATTTCTTTCAATGAAATAAAGGAAACACTATTGGGAACATCCTGAAAGCTCTGGGCTTTTTTGCTGGCAGTAACAATTAATGTGGGACTTTCGATGACAGTTTCTTGAAGTTTAAAATCGATACTTGTTTGTTCACCAGATTTGATGGTCACGGAAACTGTTTTGGCTTTGTAGCCCATCATTGAAGCTTTGACATCATACTCACCAGCCGGGATTTTGTTCACAATAAAATTTCCTTGAAGATCACTGGAGGCACCCATCAGAGTTCGCATCAGGATGATATTAGCTCCCGGTAATGGATCACCGGTATTTACATCTGAAATGGAACCACTCAGGAGTCCATAGTTATTATTTGCCTGCCCCAGTATTAATTTTAAAGGGAAAATAAGCAAGGATAATAAAAATATAAATATTCGTATTACTTTCATGTTACATTCTCATCTTTTGTTGATTCACCAATAAATTACTGATACTAAAAGAATACAGTAAAATCAACTCTTTCAATCTGACTATCTTCGGTTGGTACAATAATCTCTTTAAACAGAAGTCCAACGACATTTTCTAATGCCCAGGGTTGATCGACTTTTTTAATGACAGCCCCTACTACTCGATAAGTATCTGGTGCTGCTGGAATAGTGTATATTATCGAATCTATATTAGCGGAATCAAGACCACTGAAAGCAAAATCTAACAATGATTCTGGGGGAAAACGAGTACTGGCAATGACCATAACATTTTCCGACTGTTCTGGCCAATTACCGATAAAGGTGACGGTACCTGATATACTGCTCTTACTTGCTCTTCTGGCATGTGCGAAATCGGCAATAATATCCTTCCCGGTTACAATGGCTCTATCATCAGGAATCGTTATTAAACCCGGCGCTAATGGATTGTCTGGCTCGGTATAAATTCCAAAAATGCTCTGAATACCCCAGGCTGCTTCTCGTTCCCGCCAGACCAAACCAACATAATAATCCCCTGGATCCAGATAGAAAGTATAAATGGTTGAATCACCACCGATGGGGAGGATATCACCAATAATCAAATCATTTAAATCTGAGGGAGGAAATTTTGTCGAACCAACAATCCGTACTTCAGCGGTGTTTGTGGGCCATTTGCCAGTATATTTAATTGTTCCACTGATTCCACTTCGTATCGGTTCCAAACCATGGTTCATGTTGCAGGTCATTATCAGAAGTGACATGCCTAATAAAATAAGCAAAAAAATCGTAGTTGTCTTATTTTGTATAAAAATCATAAGCCGAAAAACCTTATTAAAAAAAATCCATGAATAAGACTCATGGGTTAATGATAATATTAAAATGTGATTTAATTAGTTGTTCCGATGGGGAACAGCATTTTGAAAAGACAGAATTTTAGGTAATTTTTTAAAAAAAGCATGTTGTAAATATATCATAATATGGAATATCTTTCACGTTTAATTTCATTCAACTTATTAATCAGAAAAAATTTATATTAATAACCTTTAATAATAAGATAAAATTATCAAAATGTCAAGAAATATTTTATGAAAAAATATTTTTTATAACTTAATGTATTTCAACAATAAAAAGTGCTTGACATTCAATTAAAAAATTGTAAATTAATGAATGAGTGCTCATTCAGTATTTATTTAATCATAAATAAGCATATAAAAATAAAGAAGGGGCTATGGCTAACAACAAGAAAAACAGTGATGACAAACGGGTTAGAATTCTAAAAGCTGCGACACAGGTTTTTGCGCAATACGGTTTCTATAATTCGAAGATTGCTGAAATTGCAAAAGTAGCGAATGTTGCCGATGGAACAATCTATTTGTATTTTAAAAATAAAGACGATCTGTTGATTTCATTATTTGAAGAAGAAATGACAAACATTATCCGTAAAATGAAGGATGAGGTTACCAGAGAAAAGGGCTTTGAAAATAAAATTAGAAAGTTCATCAAAGTACATCTGGATTTAATTGCTGAGAATCAGGATCTGGCGGAAGTGCTTCAGATTGAGTTGCGCCAGAGTCATAAATTCATGAAAGAATATATGGGCACCAAACTTAATGATTACTTGAACATTATTTCTTCTATTATTGTCCAGGGACAGAAAAATGGGGAAGTTCGTTTTGATATTATTCCCGGGGTCGCAAAACGAATATTATTCGGTGCTCTGGATGAACTTTCAGGATTTTGGGTTTTGTCGAAAAATAAAAGATTTAGTCTCGCTGTATCAGGACAAATGCTGGGTGATATTTTTATCCACGGGGTTATGATTGATCAGAAAAAGAATATTTAGTGTTTGAACGAAAAGACAGATAATCGTAACGCAAGTCATCCTTGGGCTGATCAATTTAAATAAGATCCGCCGTAGGCAGACATCTTGCTTGTGATCAAAATGATTAACTTAGCCAATGTCTTGCTAACCAGCCAGAGGCTTGTGTTACGTTTTCGTTCAGGCTCTATTTAACATTTTTTGTTGCAATGAGAATAAATTAGAACCCAAATCAACCAGGAGGAGTTAATGCGAAAATCGGTTATTATTTCGGTGATTCTATTATTATGCCTGCTTTCCAATTCATTTGCTCTGGAGCCACTTCCACGCACAGAGTATCTTAAATATATTCGTGCTTCCGCTGATTGGACCTGGAATCATTATGACTCGCTTATCACGATATGGAAGAAAAACCTTGATCCAGAGTATGTGTTTGGCTATAGTCCGCCGGGAAGATTTTTAGAGATGGCAACGATTTATTCCTGCCTATATGAACTAGAAAGAAATACAGAGTATGCGAATCGTGCCAAAAACGTGTTATTAACTTTTGGTGATTTTCGCAAGGAATATCCTGAGGAAGCAGCTCAACGTCGCACCGATTATGAAGATGGAGTTCCTCCATTACCCAGCTTTTTTACCGTCATGCGGTATATTCGTCCTTATGAGGCATTAAAACGGCTGGGATTTTTAAACTCTGACGAACAAAAGAGCATAGAAAGACTCATTGCAGAAAGTATGAATTATTTATTACGAACCCAGGAATGGGGGACTATGAATCGAGCTATTTTGAGGGCCGAATGCTTAGCCTGGGCAGTGCGAGCAGTACCAGATCATCCTCAGGCAAAAACCTGGCGTATGCTAACCAGATCCATCGGGGATGACAATTGGGGTAATTGGGAAATCGAAGATGCCAGTTTATATAATGCGGTCTGGCTTTATTCTTTAATAGGCTACGCCGATGCGCTTGGTAAATTGGATAAACTTTTTTATACCCCTGAAATGTATTATTATGCTCAGTATTACTTGCACCTTATGTGCCCCGATGGTATGATCCCCGATTTTGGCGATGCGCATTGGCGTTCTAACTGGAGTCGCTATCTGGTATTTTTTGAAGCCGCTGCTAAGGCTTATCAGGATCGGCATTTAAAGTGGGCAGCTACTAC
>Ga0209636_10002869_pt1 | contig 17579 bp, 16 predicted proteins | sample DeeMarSWOR152_54_FD_187464 | JGI IMG/M metagenome (GOLD analysis project Ga0209636, IMG submission 187464) | Marine sediment microbial communities from White Oak River estuary, North Carolina - WOR-1-52-54 (SPAdes) (version 2) | ecosystem: Environmental > Aquatic > Marine > Intertidal zone >... | reverse complement strand
CTGAGACTATGAGGGATAATATTCCCTTATGAGGAAAGCTTAGATATTCCTATCCACTATTTTCGCCCAATTCTCTTCTCTTTCTCTGTTTCTCATCGAATCCCGACTTCCCAATGGTGGTATGAAACTTGCCATAAGAATCCGTGCCGAAGCGACTCTATCGACCCAGAAAGGAGACCCATGCAACCCAAACAGAGCGCCAATCGGTTCCGATGCCTCAATTGTGGATCAATTGTTCACTGGACAGACTTCACCTGCGAGGTTTGTGGCCGAAATCCGAGGGAGAAGGAGACCGTCGGGGAGGTCTACATGCCTGAACCGAATATCATGTCACAAACCCCGGAAAGGAGAAAACACCCTCGATATGATTTCCAGGGCAAGGTCGTTCTCAACAGAGTTTCCAGGGGGGAATTCGTTGACCTCTGTCAGGGAGGCGCAAAACTGAAGACGGCACTACGTCTATTTCGCGATGAGTTCGTTTACCTAGATTTCGCCATCAACGGCATTCCAATCCACGCGAAGGCTAGGGTCGTCCATATTAGGAAAGGCATCTTTGAGGACATATTCACCATGGGAGTCTGCTTTGAAGCCATTGCCCGAGAGCACCGCGAGATCTTGAACCACCACCTGGCAGTAATCTCTGAAGAAAACCCGAGAGTTCAGTGTTTTGCCTGACATTCTCGACTCGGGATTACAGGATCCCATAGTTCTCGAGAGCCCTTTGAGGAGAAACAATCAGTCGCCGTAGTCCGAGTTCTCCCGAATATGCTCCATAGACAATACCCAAAAGCTGCGTAAAATAAAGAACAGGGATATCGAATCTCTCGCCGTATTGCTCGGCAATCTGGCCCTGACGAGTATCAAGGTTGGCCTGGCAGAGGGGGCAGCAGACGGCAATCACATCTGCCCCGACCTCCTTGGCCGCCCTGACAATCTTGTGGCTCAGATGAACCACCACGTCTGCCCGCGTCAGCGTCATGCTAACCCCGCAGCATTCCGTCTTGTACGCCCAGTCCAGTGTCTCCAAACCCACAGAGCGCAGGATGCCGTCCATGCTCATTGGATACTCCGGAGTATCAAATCGGCACACCTTTGGAGGACGGGTCAGAGCACAGCCGTAATAGCAAGCAACTCTTAAACCAGGAAGGCGCTTGGCCACCTTCTCGCCAAGGGAATCGACGCCGACATCATTAAGAAGGACTTCTAGAGGATGAAAAACCTTCACCGTCCCTCTATAGCCCCCCTCGAGGACCTCGTTGATTTTTTTTCTCAGAGCCCTATCTGTTTCAAATCTCTCGTTAGCCGCCTTCATCCGGGATAGACAGGCAAGACACGGAGCAACCAACCGGTCAAAACCATCCTGTTCAGCATGGGATAGACTTATAGCAGGAATGGCCACAGACAGCAGGTGGGAGGTGGCATGCGCCGAGGAAGCTCCACAGCAGACCCAATCTCTTACTTCCTGCAGCTCGATTCCCAAATACCGGCACACCCACCGGAAAGACATATCGTAATCCTGAGCTGAAGCACTCAGCGAACAGCCTGGAAAGTAAGCGTATCGCATCAACTCTCTCCTTCGAGCTCACGAATTTTCGAAACGACCCGACGAAGCTCCTTCACACCGCCGCTCATATGAGGCATCAGTTTCAGTCTCCCCTTGGTCAGCATCGGCCATGCCATATCAATGTCTTTGAAAGGGTCGACCATCTTAAGATTCATGATGAAAGCCAGCCCCATCTCATAGATCCGTCCATACCGTTCCACCAGTTTGAGGAATAGGCGGTGCATGGCGGGAATCTCAGGATAAGGGTTAAAATAGTCTACCCGTCCACTCATCACGAGTTCTCTCAGACCGTCGATGACCCTCACGATATCGATGTCCTGAGGACATCGGGTATTGCAGGTCTCGCAGGAAAGGCACATCCAGATGGTCCCAGAGTGAAAAACCTCCTCTGCCAGTCCTAACTGAAGAGCTCGCATCATCTCATGGGGCTTGAGGGACATCTCATAGGCTGCAGGACAACCCACAGAGCATTTCCGGCACTGATAGCACAGATTCACGTTTTCTCCTGTGAGAGCCTGGATCTCCCTGGAGAGTTTCTGACTATCTTCTGTCAACTGGATTCTCACCATATTCGCCTCGGCCTGTTAGAGCTTCTCCCGGTCTTTCATAACCCGTATTGAATCATGAAACGGTAGGTCTGGGTAATAACCCGGCCTCCTCGGTAATCTGGCCCATCTTGTGCTCCCATTCTATAGCCATAATGTGCACCCCGTGTATGCCCTCCATCTCTTTCAGCTCTTCGATCTGCTCCACGCAGATCTTGATCCCTTCCTCAGCCGGTTTTGGGGCCTTTGCCATCCGATCAATCAGTTCACCAGGAATCGTTATCCCCGAAACATTCTTGTTCATGTATCGGGCCATACCCGCTGACTTCAAGGGAGTAACTCCTGCCATGATATGAACCTTCTCGTGGAGCCCCTGGTCCCGAACCATCTGCATCCATTCCTTGAACCGGTTCATGTCATAGATACATTGGGTTTGGATGAAGTCGACACCGGCATGAATCTTCTTTGCCAGCCGGATCACACGGAATTCAAAGGGATCACCGAATGGATTGGCCGCTGCCCCGATGAATATTCTCAGCTGCCCTTCCACCTCTTCTTCTCCCCCGAGAATCGTTCCCTCGTCCCGCATGGTCCGGACACAATCGATCAACTGGATTGAGTCCAAATCATGAACGTTCTTAGAATCAATCTGATTACCGAAACTCTGGTGGTCCCCGGTCAGACAAAGCATGTTCCTAATGCCCAGGGCTGTGGCTCCAAAGATATCGCTCTGTATGGCGATGCGATTCCGGTCTCTCGTCACCATCTGCATCACCGGCTCAAGATCTCTTTGAATAAGCAAGGAACTGGCGGCGATGCTGGACATCCGGACAATGGCCGTCTGGTTATCCGTGATGTTCACCGCGTCAACATATCCCCTCAGAAATTCCGCTTTCTTCTCGACCACACTAATATCATTCCCTTTTGGAGGACCCAACTCTCCTGTTACGGCAAAGAGTCCCTTCTCCAGAATCTTTTCCAGATTACTCCCAGATTTCATGGCTTCAGATCCTCCCTAACGATGGTCCTGGGTCCACGGTCCCTACTCTCTCTGCCCCATTTTTTGGCTGGAATGAACTGTGCCATTCGATCGAGCTGACCGATAGCCTTAAGTCGATCGTGGATTTGTTGCCACGCGCAGGGGATCTCTTTATCAATCTCACAACTCCCCTCTTGAGAACCGCCGCAGGGACCGTTGAGAAGCTGCTTTGCACACCGTGCCACGGGGCAGATACCCCCGGTCAAATGAAGCACACAATTGCCACAAGCTTGGCATCTCTCAACCCAAACACCGAGTTCCGTAGTCTCACCCATGAACTGGGTGTTGACCCCTGGATAGACGGCAATATCCGAGAATCTTCCGGCCACCGTCTGGACTCCAACCCCACAGGCAATGGAGAGAACCGCCTCCACGCTTTTGACCTTCTCTCTCAACTCCTCAACAAATTCAGGCTCACACTGTCGCGTCGAGCAGTCTTCCAGGATCTCGAGTTTGTGCCCCAATTTCTTCCGGGCCATCCTCAGCGCAGCGGCAAGGATCCCCACCTCCTTTTCTCCCCCTGCATGACACACCGCAACGCAGGCATTGCATCCAACCAAAAGAATTTTATTGTAGGGCTCAAGAAAATCGAGAATCTCATCCACAGGCTTCTGCTCGACTTTGATCATCGATCCGTACTCCTTCCCGCGTGTCGGATTGAAAACCAATCCCGAGTCACTTGATAGGACTGGGACCAAGTCTCTCTAGATCTTCAGATTTCTTTCGGACAGTCTCGGCAAACTTCGCACCATCGTTGCTCGCCAAATTACAAATCTCCAGTCTCTCCTTCTCGAGTCCGATTTTCTCCATGATCCCATGGACATAACCCATCCGAGCTTTCGCCCTCAGATTTCCGGTCAGAGACTGACAGTTCTCCTCGTGACAGGCAACAATCAATACCCCGTCCGCCCCGTTCTCCAGGGCTTGCAACATATGAAGGGCATCGATGCGGCCGGCACAGGGGACACGAATGATTTCCAAGCCCACCGGCAGTGCCATACCGAGCTGTCCCGCCATATCGGCGGCTACGTAACCAGACCTATCACAACAGAAGGCGACGATCCTTGGACTGGAAGATTCCACACGAACACTCCTCCCTCTGGAACTATCCCCCCAGTCGCAGCGAGATCTCGGTATCGGTCAGATGTTTTAGGGTGATAGCCTTCGTTGGACATGAACCAACGCAGACTCCACAGCCGTAACACTGCGTTGGCAGAACCCTGGCCGCCCGCCACTTGAACTCCTTTTCATAACCCCCAGTGACATAGATATTTTTCTCGGCATACCCCTCCACCACGATGGCTGAATGGGGACAGACCCTGGGACAGGTCAAACAGGCCGCGCATTTTGCCGGATCGATCTCAGCGACCGCCAGGTCATACACATACATCCCTCGGGAGAGGAGTTCGGTCACCCCAGAAGCTGCGGCCTCTGCTTCGACTAGGGTTTCCTCTAAGGGTTGGGGATACCGGCAGCCTCCCGCCATAAAAACGCCCCGACGGTTCGCCCTGATCTGGGTAAATTGGGGATTGTCCTCCATGAGATACCCCTCTTTGGGAAGCGGAATGCCGAGGATATCGGCCAGCAGCGGATTGTCCTTTGACGCCACAAACTCCTCACTCACAACAACCAGATCTGAGAGAATGGATAGATTGTACTCCTCTCCTCTCATCTGGGTGGAGACCTCCTTGACCTCCAGGTTGATCTGACCATTTACCAGAGAGAATTTGGGTGGATCATCGTATTTGATGAATATCACCCCCATCTCTCGTGTTTTTCGATACTGCTTTTCCATGCCGTCGAGAGATACCTTAACATCCCGGCAAACCACATATACGGTGCAGCCGTGATCTTTTCTAAGGAGCATGGCATTCTTGACTGCATTGGCAGAGTCGATTTTGATGGTTTGATTGACCAGGTCCAGGATGAATGTAACGGTCTGAATGGGTTTTCCCTTTTCATCGACCAGAGGCTTTCCGACATCCTGAAGCATGGCTTCCATCTGTGGGGGAGAAATGAACCGTTTATGGCCGAAAATCCCCTCCGTATTGGGCACAACGTCGTATCCCGTTGCCAGGACAACCGCCGCCCCCTTCACAACCCTTCTCCTTCCAAGGAGGTCCTCTATATGGAACCGGTAATTGCCCAAATGACCTTCGAAACCTTTCAGCTCAACCGACGTTTCCAGCTTGACGTTTGGATGTTTCTTGACCCCTTCAACCTGTTTCGCGAACCAAGAGGATACCTCATCAGGTCGATCATAGAAGTGACTGAGTTGGATGGCTTTCCCTCCGATGTCTTTTGCACGGGTCAACAGAGTAACCCGGATGTTGGCATCGGCCAGCGCCGAGGCAGCCCGGATCCCAACCACACCTCCCCCGATGACCACGGCCTCCTTTAAGATCTCAAACTTTTCCTGCTCAATCGGAGTGAGGGACCGCGCCGCCTGGACGGTTTTCGCCACAACCGCTTTAGCCTTGTCCTTTGCCTTTTCCGCATCTGGAGTCACCCAGGCCACCTGTTCCCGAATATTGGCAACCAGAAACATGTATGGATTCAGGCTAGCGGTCACGCCCACACGCCGGAAGGATCCTTCGTAGACTCTCGGACTTCCCCCGACAATGACCACCCGATCAGCCCGCCCCCTGCTCAACCTCCGAGTAAGCTTTTCAAACCTCTGGGAAGAAGAGAGGTCCTCGTCTTGACTGCATGAAACCACGTGGGGAAGCCCGGAGATGTATTGAATCATTTCCTCATCCAAAAGATGGGACAGGGCTCCCTTACACTGATCCACAAAAACCGCGATGTGGCAAACATCCGAGGATCTCATTGACTAGATACCTCCGAGGTACTTCACGATTCTGTGAGCAGCGGCCTTGGCGTCAATCATAGTGCTCGGGATGTCTCTGGGGCCTTTACAGGCTCCTGACAGGAAGATCCCCGAATCCTCGAGTGGAGATCGATAGAATCCCTCTTCGTTCTTCGGGATCTGGAAAAGACTGGCAATTCTGTCGGCGTCCTGCCGTGGCGTCATCCCGATGGAGAGCACCACCAAGTCGAACCCCTCTTCAACAATTTCTCCGGAAAGGGGATCTATAAACCTCATACGGAGGTCGGTAGAGGTCCTGTGCCCATAGACTTTGGAAGGAAGGCTACGGATGAGGTGCATCCCCTCATCCTGCCGGCAGGATTCTAGGAGGGATTCAAAGGATCTCCCCAGGGGCTGAATGTCGATATAGAAAAAGCTGGTCTGAATCTCCGGATTCTGATGCCTGATGGCCTTCATGAAACGCAGGGCATACGTGCAACAGACCTTGGAACACCACAAATGGCCGATCGTTTCATCCCGGCTCCCAACACATTGAAAAAAGGCGATCTTCGAGGGGACCTGGCCGTCCGAGGGCCGATAGACTCGGCCCTCGGATCGGAGCATCTCATCCAGATCCTGAGCCGTGATGACATTCTGAAAGATCCCGTAACCGTACTCTGGCTTTCGTCTCGCATCAAAAAAGTCGACCCCTGTCGCGACCAGGAGAGCCGAGGCCTTGAGTTGCGTGTCGTTGCCGTTCGATTGAATCTGGACCTTGAATCGGCCACGCTCGCCGGACAGCTGCTTCAGCGTGCTTCCAGCCACAACTCTGACCGTGGATCTCCGGCTCACTTCCTGAATTTGATTGTCCACCACACAGGCAAAACACTTGTTGCATTTTTCGGAGGCCTTGCAAGAAAAAACGCTGGCCTGCCCCCCGATGTGATTCTCCTTCTCGACAATTGTCGAGTTGATCCCCATTTCCGCCAGTTCGAGACCAGCAGTAATTCCCGCAATGCCGCCACCAATAATCAGAACGTTCCGATCTGTCACACGCAGCCTCCCCCAGGTCGCCGCAACAGAAAAGTCTGCTCCTGTGAGATGTTAGAAGAAGAAGTCCTCAACCGATTACTGGCTCCAGGAACTTGTAAACTAAAGCTCAAGCCATGAATCAGAGTAAAGGGAATGACCCAGAAGAATCTTTGCCGTCTTGACGTAGTCACTCTGCTCCTTGGAAAGAGACGCGAGGCCCGATTCCTCGCCGTCCACAACCCTGTGGATCAGGTGCTTGATGTCTTCTCTCTCCCCGCGAGCAACGGCTTTGAGTTCATCATCAAAAGCATCGACAATCGCCGAAGCCATGCCATACTTCTCCAGGATCACCAGATAGGTCTGGTTAAGAAGGGGGCGGAGATTGTTTGGAGCCCCATTGGACACATTGGAAAGGCCACAGGTTGCTTTCAATCCAGGCGCCATCTCCTGGAGGTCATTGAACATCATCATAAACTCCACCAGACTCTTGACCTGATCCTGCTGAACGTTCACCGGGGTTACAATGGGGTCGATCCAGATGGCCTCATTCGGAATCCCATACTCGGCCGCTTTGGTCATCAATTCGGTTGCAAGAATCCCTCTTTCGGCAGCATCTCGTGGCATTCCCTCAGGTCCCCAAAGGAGAGCCACAAAGCCTGCATCATGTTCTTTGGCCAGGGGAAGCTCCGCCTCCATCCGTTCAGGCCGCGCCATGATGGAATTGATCACAGCCTTTCCCTTTTTGTTTTTGTAGGCTTTCAGTCCAGCCTCGATCGCCTCCACATTCGTGGTATCCAGATAGAGGGGGAGGTCCACCACTTCCTGAATCGTCTTCACCATCCATTCCATCAGCTCAGCGCCCCCCTTTCGGGCCGGTCCCAGATTGATATCGAGATAGTCTACACCTGCCTCGGCTTCAGAGACGGCCAGTTCCTGGATGGTCCGAGCGTCACGTTCCCTCATGGCGGTCCCGATCCTTGTGACCATGACGTTCATGTTTTCACCGATGAGCTCCATCACTTCCCTCCTTGGCTTGACTCTTTATATCTTCAATAAACCTTTGAATCCTTTGATGACTCAGAAGCCGGGTCAAGAAGCCTACAAAGGGTAACCCAATAGGCATACCTCTCCTTTTTGACCCCACTCTCTTCCCTCAGCTCGCTGCACCTTTTTCGCTATCCTATTTTCAGGAAAGCGGGAATGTGGGCGGCCTCTCTCGGCCCAATGGCCACCTCCCAATCCGAACCCAATTCCTCTTCCAGATCGCCGCTGACCGCCGCAACCAGTCCGGGAATGATGATTCGCTTCTTCGTGACCTTCTCTGCAATTTCTGACTTCTTGATAAACATCCCCATGGCATCCCCCACAAACTTACCTGCCGCCCAGGCAGTCAGAACCGAAAGACCTTCTGTATCCATCACTAACAGATAGCTGGGAACACGGCTTGCCTCGATCTCACCCGAGACAACAAAGTAAGTGAGGGAAAAATTGGTGGTGATTAAAACCGGCGAGTTCTTATCCGGATTTCCGATCTCGTAGATCCCCTCCTTCATGGTCATGGGCCGCTGTGGATCGGTGTAGATGTTCATGCGCTCCACCAGCAGGGGAAAGAGGCTGTGCCCCTGAAAATCGGAAAGAACGATAATCCCGCCGTATTTGGCGATAAACACAGCCGCAATGAGGGTCTCTTTCATGGGATTGTCGGTCATCTCACAGGGGAAAGTGATGGTAGGATACCCGAGAGGCCGAAATTTCTTCTGAAGGGCCGCTCTACGGATTAAAACCTCATCCTCAAAAGCCTTCCCTAAGGGCCTAGACCCTGGGTCCAGAACGATATCCTTTATCCCTGCCTGATCCAGCTTGGTGGTCAGTTGGGAGAGTTCGTCCAGATCCTTGGCTTTCACGGCGAGGGGACACCTGTGTTCCTTGGCCAGATCTGCCAGGGCATCGGCGTTTCCGTTAGTCACTGCATAGATGAGGGGCACGTGATCGGCACAGGCCTTTACCCCTGCAGCCAGAACATCTGTCTTTTGGCTCATCAGGATCAGGCCTGCATCGGTTTCTTTTTTCACCCGATCGATTAGACCAACAAATCTTGCCGTGTCACCGGACTCATCCTTCACTGCCACAAGCTCGGGCCTAAGAGTGAGGCCCACCCGCTCGAATCTCAATTCATTAAAACGTTTTAGCCTACCTCCCACTTCAGTATCATCCATTCTTTCACTGATGAGAACAGCAAGACCAGGCGAATTGACAAAGGTTTTTTCATGACGGAACAGAACCGTCTCTCCCCCAATTTTTAGTGCGCTGTCCCCGACACCAATGGCTAGGGGCCTGATGGGCGGTGCCGAGGCCTCTGCCAGCTGCGCCTTTGCCTCATCCGACACGTAGGGACAGGATGCCAGTTCGGCTTTCCCTGCCGCCAACGCCATGGCAAACGCCAGACACGTGGGAACGCCACACTCCCCGCAGTTTGTCTTGGGGAGCAGTTTAAAGATCTGGATTCCGGTCAATCCCATTTTTCACTCTCCTTTCCTCTTCAAAGAATGAGGATCCTGTTCTATCCGCAAACGAGTCTCAGAGGCCCTCCAAAAAACCGGACACCCATGAAAATAGAGAAAGTCAGCCGAGGATGGACTCCATGGTAAGGGCGGGATGCTGTTTCTCCTCCAGGAAGGGAAGAATCACCTCTTCTGTCTCGCCGACCGTCTCATCGGCGATTCTATCCATGAGATCCGGGATACCCAGTTCCTCAGCCCTCTTGTCGAACCGTTCCTTAATTTCTTCCTTAAGCATCTTGGGCATCCAAACCAGTCTCGTTATCCCCCCCTCGGCACGGAGAAATTTCCTCTGAGTGACGTTGTATTTACCATGCCCGACAAATCCTGGAGTACTGACCCCACCGCCCACAGAGCCGGCCAGGGTGGTGAACTTCATGCCACAGGGAGTCATTCCCAGATAGTCTCGGTTAACCGTCATAATCCCGTTACACATGGGAAGGATCGCAGCAATACACTCACAGCAGCCGCACGTTGTCATGGGATCATTGACAATGCTGTAAAAATTGTAATGATCAAAGGTCCCGCGCGAGGCTTTTTGAAGGAACTCATTGCATCCCTTCCACTGCCCGAGCAGTTCGTCAATGATCTCCCCCTTTTCGACCGGTTGGTTCGGCCCAGTGGGGTTGATCTCATACGAAGCCTTACAGTCCATCCAGTTATAGGCTCCACAGAGTCCGGTCCGCTCAGGACTGATGATGCAGACATGGTTGGGAGCAAAGGACTGACACAGGGTGCAGGAGTAAAAGATATCGGTTGTTTCGTCCGTCATCCCCTCGATCCGTGCGTCCCTTTTGGCATAGACCGCCCGTGCCTGCTCCACGACCTTGGATACCTTGTCCTCCTCCGTATAGATCTTCACCTGGATCTTGTCAAAGGTGGCCCCGAAATCCTGATGAAGCTTGGCAAAAAGGATCTTGCCGAGATGTTCCAGTTCAAAACCCTTTTCCACGGCCTGCTTGCTGATTCGAATCCAGGCAATATCTCTCTGGCCGATGTGCATCACCCCCTGCGCATAGTTGATCAGGTGATGGATCTGCCGCTCCAGAATGGGCTCAAAATCCTCCTCAAAACTCCTGCCTGCCACCTCACCCACAATGGCAATTGGCAGGCGGCCTGGGGGCTCAACGTCGGAGATATCCGGGCCGACAAGCTCAACCCGTCCGTCTTCCACCTCGTCCATTTCTGCTGTGGTGATCCATTCCACGGCGTGGCTTCTCCCACCCCCCATCTCGAGGTGGATGTCGTCTCCACGAACCCTCTCTCCCTCAAAAGCAGGGCCATATGAAACAGGGATAGGCACCTCGGAAACGGTGACCTTGAGGCCCCTGACCTCCACGGCCTTCTGAACAATCTGGTCATGGGGGACGTTAGAAACCACGTGCTCATACGTGCAGACACCGGTGGGAAGCACCTCAGGAATTGGCGTGTCCGCGATCGTCGGAAACCCCCAGTTGATGGCACCGGCAGCATTTGCATACCACTCGTCCGTTACAAAGCCCAAGGGCATCACAAAGGCGAAGGTTCGGTCTTTGTTGTAGATGAGATTTCTCCGGAACTGACCGGGCTTCACACCTCCAAAAGACATCGCCACCCGACAGGCAAAACCCATAGCAAATACAGCAGCGGTGATGTCCGGCCCATAGGAGACCAGCCGTGTGGGCCATCCAACCTGGACGCCTGCCTCCACCAGCTGATCGCTGAACCGTTTTCCCTCATGATCTGCACACATGAAAATATAGAGGTTCTTCTCCTGGAGTTCTGTGGCGATCTTTTTGGCCGTTTCGGGGTCTGGAGCTGCCCCCGCAATGGCTGCAAACCCAGGCGCCGTTCCATCAACAAACTCGATGCCCCGCTTCCTTAAAATGACATCGTCAGCAGCCCCCAGCCAGAGGTTATCATCGGTCGGGTCTTCCTGCTTGGTGTAGAAATCTGGCTCTTTCAGATACCGGATGGCCTCGATGATCTCCTCAGCAAAAAAAGTGGCCATCCCTGCATCCAGGGCAGGAGCCAGATAGGGGAGAGGAGAGTTCTCCCTGACCGGAGGCGGTAAAAGCGTTCGACACCGGTCCAGGACAGCTTCCATGTCGCCCAGCTTTTCCACGGATATACCAAGGATGGCGTATATGACAGGGAGATAATAGGCCGTGTTGGGAAACCCAACCGGTTCGTTGCCCCCCCATTGATCCATGGCCTCTTTCCACTCCCTCTCGGCTCGATCTACAATCTTATGAGCACCACGAATGGCGGCAGAACAAATGATTTTCGACACTTTGACTCCTCCTTATCCAGAGATTGATATTCTGATTATGCAGCCTCCAATTCACGCCGTTTGGCCATGTCATAGAGAATACGCTCTCGCTTCTTGTCAATCCCCAAGGCCTTTCGCTTGCTGTCGATATGCTCGATCATCTTTCCGGCTGCCTTGACAGGATCTGGCTCAAAGTCCCACCGGCCCTTGAGAATCTCGTCAAATCCTTCAAAGAGTTCTTTGGTAACCTCCTCGCTGCCCAGAGTCGGCCACGTCACCCCAAACACCGTGTAGACCCCAGAGGCCACAAAGTACTGTCCAATAGAAATCGCCTTCTCGCTCATCCATTCCGGCCCAGCACCGGCTGCCGGAAGATCACTGATGTCATCCCCGAGACCTCCGTCCTTAACCACAGCCGTAGCTGCCATCAGTATCCGGCTGTTGTCCACGCAAGACCCCATGTGCAGGACCGGCGGGATTCCAACTGCCTCACAGACCGAAGCTAGCCCCTTGCCCGCATGCTTATGAGCACCTTCAGGTGTCAGAAGCCCATACTTGCCCGCGGCCATGGCGCTGCACCCAGTGGTCAGGACAATGACATCGTTCCCAATGAGTTCCAGAATCATCTTGAGATGGGCATCATCGTGGACTGTCCGGGCGTTGTTGCACCCAACAACACCGGCAATCCCCCGAATCCGACCGTTGATGATGTTATCATTCAGCGGCCGATAAGAGGCCCGATAGACCCCCCCCAACAGATAGTTGATCGTTTCGTGGCTAAACCCAACAACCGTGTCCACACTATGGGAAGGAATCTGTACCTGGGCCTTCCGATTCGGGAAGTTGTCGATCGCCTCACGAAGAATTTTTTTAGCAATGTTCAGGGCGTCATGATCATTGAATTCGATGTGCATGGCCCCCTGAATATGAGCCCGGGGATCGGTGGTAATGAGCTTGGTGTGATAACACCGGGCCACGTCAGCCAAAGATTGCATCTCACACTGCACGTCCACGGTCATGAGCTCCACCGCTCCAGTGATGATGGCGAGCTCCTGTTGGAGGAAATTCCCCGCCACGGGGATCCCGTGGCGCATCAGGATCTCGTTGGCACTGCAGCACATTCCAGCCAAGTTGATCCCCTTTGCCCCCTTGGACTCCGCATATTTTTGAATCTCCGGATCCTGCGCTGCCAGCACCATCATCTCGGGAAGGAGCGGCTCATGGCCATGAACAACAACGTTGACCTGATCCTCTCTGAGGACTCCCAGGTTGATCTGGCCTGCCACAGGAACCGGGTCTCCAAAGAGGATGTCCTGAAGCTCTGTGGAGATCATGGAGCCGCCCCACCCGTCCGATAAGGAACACCGGGCCGCTGCCTTGAGGATGCTCTTGTAGTCCTGATCCACCCCAATGTGGGTCCGATGCATGATTTCAACGACTTCCCTGTCAATCCCTCGGGGCATAGTCCCTGTCTCCCGCCACAGTTCCTGGCGTTTGAGGGGCGCCCGTTTTGCAAAGAGGATCTCACCCTCCTGGCGGCCAAACTCCGCCAGGGCAATCTCCCCCACGTCGATGGCAATATCCTTCAAGTCTCGATTGCCAATCTCCACGCCAAAGTCCATGGCAAGTTGGTAGAGTTTCTGTTCGTCTTTGATCTCAAAGTCCGAAACCTCCCCCTTGGCCGCAGCCAGAAACAGCTCTGCCACCCCCCGCGCGTGGTCCCCATGGGCGGCGGCCCCCCCGGCTACCATCCGGGCGAAATTCCTCGCCGAAATCGTTTCTGCCGTGGCTCCACAGACGCCCGTAGGCCTCACAGCACCTTCCTTCTTCGGAGCCTGAACCCGGCAGGGTCCCATCCCACAGTGCTTGCAACAACTCCCCTCTGCTCCAATGGGGCAGGGCTTTATTTTGGCTGCTCGGTCGAAGACCGTTTCTGTCCCATCGGCCGCTGCCTTCTCGATCATCTTAAGAGTTGCTTGATCCACACTCTTTGCCTCCGTCTCTGCCATATCGTGCCTCCTAGCAATTATGGTCTTTTAACCCTCCTAAGCATTTACCATGAATTCGCCGATCAACTCCCTGACCAATCTGACAGCCTCCGGATGTCTCATCACCAGAATGTCGGCACCGGCAAGTAAAAGAACAACTGCGGTCACCCCCTCCATGAGGATTCCTCTCTTTTCGGGATCTCCCATGGTTGGAGCTTCTTCTGCTGTCATTTTTGCCTCTTTTGTTTTCCAGACTTCCCTAGCCATATTACAAACCAGGGGAAACTGAAGCCGTTCGTCCTGCTGGGTGAGCGCTGCCATTCTCATCCGCTCCATAACCGAGTAGGTGTACTCGATTCCATATCCCAGGCCACCGGTGGTTGGATCGACGATGAGCTGCTCGTCAGGCACACCGAGATTTCCCAAAAGAATGTTGAGCTGTTTGGCCAGGTTGATATCGATAGGTGTTGAGGCAATCGCAGTATGCTTGTATCCGATGGCTCCGGCTCCGACTTGCTTGTAGTTCCCTTCCACCACAGGACCAATAATGAGGTTTTCCCCCTCACACATTTCGGCAACCTTTCTGAGGACCTCCGCATCCTTTTCGTCGTTGTCGACTCCCCAGACAATGAGCGGGACATCGACGGCTTCGGCGACCCTTTTAGCGGTCTGGGCGGCTTCGTCGGCCGGACGATTCAGGCCGTTGGGGTCGGTGCTGATCAACTGAAGATAGATCATATCGGCCTTGTATTCATCCACATTTCTTTTTGCCCAGGCCACGGGATCATGTGTCACCCCTTCAAAAGGCTTCAAGGCAGCCTCGGCCCACTCTTCAGGGGGGGCATCATAGACCTCCATGGCGATCCGAGGGGAGTTTGGCATCTCACCCTCAAAAAGATAAAAGGGGTAGGAGGTTTCATCTCCAACAACGATGGCCCTATCGCCTTTTCCGAACTTCAGCTCCTTGATTCTCCCTGTATACGTGATTCTTGGTATCTCAAAAGCCACGGTTCTCACCTCCCTCAGTTATTGAATATCAGGCCGGTGTCTTTCTCTTTTCGCTGCCATACCATTCTTCGTTGAACCAGTACCTCTCTCCAGTCTTCAGATACTCAAGCATCTCCTCTCGTGACTTCAATTTCTTCCTCCACTGGTAGGGAGATGCCGGCCTTCCCTCCTCAAAGGTAGCCCCCAGGACCTTAACCTTTTTCCCGTCGAAAGAAACCTTTTCTTCGAGTTCTTCCTTCATGACTCCTCCTTTCATGGGACGTCTCACAGGATCAATTGAACGTCGGGACAAACAACAGCTGATCCTCTTTTATCCAGCTCCTGCAGCAATTTTCGCTGCTTTGACGGTGTTCATCATCAACATGGTGATCGTCATGGGGCCGACCCCTCCCGGAACAGGAGTGATCATACTCGCCTTTTCCTTGACTCCGTCGAAATCCACATCTCCACAGAGTTTGGCCTTTCCCTCGGGAGTCTTTCCGATTCGATTGACTCCTACATCGATAACCACTACCCCCTCTTTCACCATGTCTCCGGTGATCGCCTTGGGTCTCCCGGCTGCCACAATCAGGATATCAGCCCTCCGGGTATGGAAGGCCATATCCTTTGTTCTGGTGTGGCAAATCGTTACGGTGGCATTTGCCCCTTCGGCCTTCTGCAGCAGAATATTAGCAATTGGCTTCCCCACAATATTGCTCCGGCCCACCACCACCACTTCGGCCCCCTCGATCTGTGCCCCGGATCGAATGAGAAGCTGCTGAATACCGGCCGGCGTGCAGGGCAGATAGTCGGGCTCGCCAATCATCAATTTGCCAACATTGACGGGATGGAATCCGTCCACATCCTTCTTCGGATCAATGGCATACAAAACCTTGTTCTCATCGATATGCTTCGGCAGGGGAAGTTGAACCAGAATGCCGTGGATTTTTGAATCCTTGTTGTATTTGTCGATCAACGCCAGCAGATCATTCTCCGATAAGTCCTCTGGTTGATTATCCTGAAGAGAATAAAAACCGAGCTCGTGGGACGTTCTCTGTTTTGCGGTCACGTAACTCACCGACGCAGGGTCTTCCCCTACAAGGACCGTAACGAGGCCGGGTGCCACATTATGAGTCTGCTTAAGCCTCTCGACCTCTCCCTTGAGCTCCTCCCGAATCTGTTTGGCCACTTCGGTGCCGCTGATAATCTTCGCCGACATCTCTTCTCCCCCTTTCGGCAATCAGTATTCGTTTGACCTCTTGGCAACCGGTTGAATCGGTAACCAAGCCTTCTCACGGCAACCCCACAAAAGCATCAAACACCGATAGCTTGAGGCAGGCTGTCCAAGAATCCAACTTATGGAACCAACTTCTCGAATATCTCCCAAGACGATCTAAGGGCTTTTGACTCTTTGGGAAGCCTAGAACTGGGTCGCCCTTCCAGATCATACTCGTAAAGCAAGGGGTCAGCAGGGATGACCCCGGCAATAGGCAACGAGAGTTTTTTGGCCTGAGATGCAATCTCCGATTCGAGGCCATCCTGCAGACGATTGAACAAGAGAAACGACTGCCTGACTTCCAGATTCAGCTCTTTGATCAAATCTCGAATCCGTGCCGCAGTGATGACCCCGCGGATGCTGGGATCGGACATGATCAGAAGGAGATCTACGTTCCTCGTCGTCATCCGACTGAAATGCTCCATGCCCGCTTCATTGTCAATTACCACATAGGGGTAGTTCGTTGCCAAAAGATCGATGCATTTCCGAGCCAAGGTATTCGCAGCACAGTAACACCCAGGTCCCTCGGGTCGTCCCATGGCAATGAGATCGAAGCCCTCATTTTCAACCAAAGCTTCTTGAATCTTATATTCAAACCACACATCTTTTGTCATCCCTACAGGGACGTCCTTCTTCATCAGATCCCTGGCTTCTCCTATCGTCGACCTCACCTCAACCCCGAGAACTTCGTTAAGATTGGCATTGGCATCGGCGTCCACGGCCAGAACCGGTTTCTTCCCCGTTTCCAAGAGGTATCGAACCAAGAATCCTGCGATCGTGGTTTTCCCCGTCCCCCCCTTTCCCGAAACGGCAGTCGTGAAAGACATGGTTTCCTCTTTCCCCTTGTGAGGTTTGAATTCTCGGGCTGAACCAACACCTGACTGCCTTGTAGCCTCAAATTTCTGGCCGCTACGATTCGCTGTCCTATGGGAGAGCAAAATTGGGAAAAAACTCATGCTCCTGAACGCGAGGTCCGACGAACAGACAAGACAGAGAATTGCGGGCTCTTGGACGGCAAAATGCGTCAGGTTGAGACGAAACAATTCATTATATCGGGTTCATCGCACCCGTTTCAAGGGAAACGAGTCGCTGCGCCTGAAGGCACAGCAGCCCACAAATCCCCGATCTCCAATTGGTCCGGCTAGAAAAGTCCCTCGACCTTTCCTGTGTTTACATCAACGTCAATCCTTCTGAAGGCAGGATCGGAGGCCGTTCCAGGCATCAACCGGATGTCTCCAGCAACCGGCACCACAAAGCCGGCTCCCCGATAGGTCAGAATGTCCCGAATGGGAAGGGTCCAGCCCTTGGGTGCTCCCTTGACCGTTGGATCATGTGTGAGGCTCAGATGCGTCTTTACCATACAGGTCGCAAGCTTGCTCAATTCGGGGTCGGTCTCCATGCGCTTGGCCTTCTCCTCGGCCACCGGTGTGTAGGTAACCGCACTGGCCCCATAAACCTCCTTGGCAATGGTCTCAATCCGTTGACGGAGGGGCATCTCATCAGGATAGAGGAACTTGAAACTACTTTTCT
>Ga0209636_10002868_pt1 | contig 17584 bp, 19 predicted proteins | sample DeeMarSWOR152_54_FD_187464 | JGI IMG/M metagenome (GOLD analysis project Ga0209636, IMG submission 187464) | Marine sediment microbial communities from White Oak River estuary, North Carolina - WOR-1-52-54 (SPAdes) (version 2) | ecosystem: Environmental > Aquatic > Marine > Intertidal zone >... | reverse complement strand
TGGATCTACGAGACGGTGATGACCGTGCTGGCGTCTTGGAAACAGCAGGGACGGGACTTATCTCAAACCCTGGACGAAGCCCTCACCCAAGAATGGACCAAAAGCTAAATACGTACATAGTCTATTTATTATTATATTAATATATTAAATTTCTTTAATCACCTCAATGAAATATACACATATTTATATAATTGTCAAGAATTTATTTTTTCATTCTATATAGTAAAAAATGTCATAAGGTTACTTTTGACATATCTCCTATGATAAGTCTGTGGCCTTTAGGGAGGCTCTGCTCGTATCCTAGGATCTCAACGTTTCTACCTATGAGGCTGTCAGTGATGCGGCGTCCGCAGTCTATGTAGGTGCCTTTCATTATTATGCTGTTCTCCACCTTGGTGTTGGTGATGGTGGAGTTGTCTCCGATGCTGGTGTATGGGCCGATGTAGGTGTTGGGGCCTATCTCGCATTGGTCTCCGATGATGGCTGGTCCCCGGATAGTAGTTCTGCTATGGATGACTGTGTATCGGCCTATGCCGACGGAGTTGGTCACCATGGCTGTGTCCTCGATGGTTCCGTGGTTGTGGGGCTCCAGATCGTGGAGGATGAGCTGGTTGGCTTCGAGGAGGTCCTCGGGCTTGCCTGTGTCCTTCCACCAGCCCTGCACCTTCTGGACGGCGACACTGACCCCGTCGGTGAGGAGTGTCTGGATGGTGTCGGTAATCTCGAGTTCTCCCCACCAGGAGGGTTTTATCTGTTTGATGGCATCGAAGACCTTGTCGTTGAAGACGTAGACGCCGATGAGGGCCCAGTTGCTGATAGGTTCCTTGGGCTTCTCCACGAATCGTTCAACACGCCCTCCTCGTTGAAGACGACGACGCCGTAGTTGCTGGGGTTCCTTACCTCGGTCGCTCCAACGACACAATCGTATCCTTCTTCATAGAGCTCCACGAGGGGCTTCACCCCCTGCTTGAGGAGGTTGTCCCCCAGGGACATTACGAAGGGCTCGCCCCTTAGGTAGTCTTCGGAGATCGTAACGGCGTGGGCGAGGCCCTTGGGCTCCAGCTGATCTATGTAGGTGATTTTTACGCCGTGTTTGGTTCCGTCTCCGAGGGTTTCGACGACTCCCTCCTTTATGGGGCCGAGGATTATGGCGATGTCCCTGATTCCGGCGTTTTTCAGGTGCTCCAGTCTGTGGGGGAGCATGGGTTTGTTGGCGATGGGGGGCATGTGCTTGTTGCCGGTGAAAGTGAGATGCCTCAGCCTTGTCCCGTGGCCACCGGCAAGGAGAAGAGGTGACGGTGAGGTTTTGTTGGAGTTTGGGTTCGTTGAGCCTACTGGGTTTGCAGCTAAATGGAAGACAAGGTCGTAGTGGTTGTGTTCTAGTTTTTTGATGTCGGCTGGATTTAGCAGGTCGCCTTTTATGAAGGTGAGGTTTGGGTATGGGTCTGGGGGAAGAAGAACAAGCTTTAAAAAAAGCCCTATATCGATGGGAAGAACGAGGGAGACCCCTAGTATTATACTAAAAGTTTAACTCTAACTTCAACACGGTTTCTCGATGCTTTGCCTAATGTTTTGGCAGGATTCCGCTGCTGAGGTTGTCGAAGATGGAGAGGTTGATTCAGTTGGTTAGGATGACGTCAACGAAGGAGCTGCCGACGAAGTCAACTCCGGAGTAATCAACACTTTTTCATATCTTCTGGCATTTTTTCTTAACGCCTTAATTTCCGAGTCCTATGGCTGCGAATTTGAGTTTTTTGCCGAATTCTTCGGGGTTGTATATTCTTCTTCCGTCGATTAATATGGGTTGTTTCATATTTTGGATGAAGTCTTCGGGGGTGAGTTTTTTGAATTCTTCCCATTCGGTTGCGAGGATGCCGCAGTCGGCGTTTTTGATGCACTCGGTGGCTGAGGAAGCGTATTCTATTTTGTTTTTGAAGATGGATTTGGCGTTTCTCATGGCTGCTGGGTCGTATGCCGTAACGTTTGCTCCCTCTTTTAGGAGCTTGTTTATTATTGGTATGGATCTTGCTTCTCTTATGTCATCTGTGTTGGGTTTGAAGGCTAGGCCGAGGATGGCTATTTTCTTGTTTTTTAGGCTACCGAGGAAGTTTTTGCATAACTGCACTACTTTGTAGGGTTGAGTTTTGTTTACGTTTTCCACGGCTTCTAGGAGTTCAGGGGTGTAGCCTAGCTTCTTTGAGTAGGCGATCAGGGCTTTGAGGTCTTTGGGGAAGCATGAGCCTCCGTAACCTAGGCCTGCGTTTAAGAAGTGGGGGCTGATTCTCTTGTCTAGTCCCATTGCTTTGGCTACGGTTGTGACGTCGACGTCTGGGGTCTTTTCGCATATGTTTGCTATGGTGTTTATGAAGCTAATCTTAGCGGCTAGGAAGGCGTTGCTCGCGTATTTTATGAGCTCTGCTGTTGGAAGGTTTGTTCTGATGATGGATGGGATTTTTTCTTCGTAGAAGTCTCTGTATAATGTTTCTAGGATGTCGCCTGATTTTTTGTCGTGCTCGCCTATTACTATGCGGTCTGGGTTTAGGGTGTCATGGAGGGCTGATCCTTCGCGTAGGAATTCCGGGTTCATGCACAGGCCGAAGTCCGTGCCGCATTGTTTGCCTGAATGGGTCTCGATGATAGGTTTAATTGTTTTTTCCGTTGTGCCAGGTGGAACAGTGCTTTTAACGACAACAAGATGATAGCTCGATTTTTCTTTTAATGCCTCACCGATATCTCTTGCGACCTGTCTTATGTATGCCAGGTCTATGCTCCCATCAGGGAGGCTTGGTGTTCCAACTGTGATAAAGGAGATATCCGATTCCATCACAGCTTCACATGGATTTGTGGAGCAATGGAATGTGCCCCTGTCTAGGAACTCTTGCAAAAGGGTATGTAAGCTTGGCTCATAGATGGGTGAACTACCCTCTTTTATTGTTCTGACCTTCTCTTGGTCGATATCCACGCCGATGCTTGTGAAATTTTTACTGGAAAAGCAAAGAGCGGTACAGAGTCCAACGTAACCGAGACCGAAGAAGGATATACGTTTGCATCCCATTATTATCTAAACGGTTAAAAAAGTTATATCTTTTTAACGGTCTTAATCCTCATAAAGCAAGAAGTAGAGGATTATCAAAATGAAAGTTGTCATTCCTGCTGCTGGGCTTGGCACTCGGTTGTTGCCGGTTACTAAGGAACTTCCTAAAGAGATGCTTCCAGTGTTTTTTAAGGGGAAGGGTGGTAGGGTGTGTTTGAAGCCGATGCTGCAGGCGGTTTTTGAGCAGCTGTATGATGCGGGTTTTAGGGAGTTTGTTTTCATTGGGGGCAGAGGCAAAAGGGCTATCGAGGATCACTTCTCACCTGATGATAATTTCATAGAATCTCTTAGGAATAAGAATAAGGATGATCTAGTTGAGGAATTGCAAGAGTTTTACAAGAAGATAAATAATTCGACTATTGTTTTTGTGAACCAGCCAAAACCAAAAGGTTTTGGAGATGCTGTTTATAGGGCTATGATATTTACTGGTGATGACCCATTTTTGGTGCATGCGGGGGATGACTTAATTCTCTCGCGAAACAACGATCATTTAGAAAGGATTATGAAAGTTTTTGAGCATTACGATGCGGATGCGGTATTTTTGGTTGAAACGGCTAAGGATCCTCGAAGATATGGGGTCATTATTGGAGATGCAATAAAGCCGGGTGTATTTGAGGTAAAAAAGGTTGTCGAAAAACCTAAGGAGCCCCCCTCTAATTTGGCTGTAATCGCCTTGTACGCTTTTAAGCCAATAATTTATAGGGCGATTGAGAAAGTTGAGCCTGATGAGAGTGGGGAGGTTCAGTTGACGGATGCTATTAGTCTTCTTTTAAATTGGCAATGCAAGGTTTATGCATCAAAATTAAAGGATGATGAAAGGCGAATAGATATAGGAACCCCCGAAAGTTACTTAAGAGTACTAACTTTGCCTATAGATTTGTAGGCATTGTTATTGTCCGACTATTTTATATCATATTTTTTGTGCCTCAACATATAAGCTTTCTTTTTCTCTGTTATCCAATATATAAAGATCTGGCACCTTTCCTTCCCTGAACTTTCTCCGAACGATGATTTTAAAACCGCAGACTTTTAATAAATGAGTTTGTGACTGAAAATCATACATCCATTTGTGACGATCTTTTGAATAAAGGAAACTCAAAAACGCGTCATTTTCTGACTCTCTCATTCCTAAACAATGTAAGAAGCCCTCTATACTTAACTCATTTCTTTTATATCTGTCGACCAGTAACTCGAAGTCTGGAACAACTATTCTAATCCATCCCTGAGGTTTCAAGATGCGGTAGCATTCCCTAAGAAGTTTATTTGCTTCATGTCTGGTTAAATGTTCTAAAAGATGAGAAGTGTAAATATGTAAAACAGAACAATCCTTGAATGGTAATCCCCTCCGTACATCATGGCGTATTATGCCTGCGGGCCACTTTTCTTTATATGCCGCCTCAGAAAGTAAACCTATCTTGTATAAAATCCATTTCAAAAGGGGAAGCTTAGACAACATAATATTCTGTGAAACATCTATATTTATCCAACCAGGCGCTATAGTACTCCCGCAACCCAAATTTACCTTCTTGATGTCTTTAACCTCTGTCAAACTAAATAGACCCTCTCCTAGCGTGCGACGTGTTTACGGAGATCAATTATGTTACCACGTTTAAATGCGAACCCATTTTCATGGTCAGCCTTTGACCTTTACGAAGGAGATTTCCACTAAGTTAATTGATGAGGCTAATCCATCAGAGCTTTTAAGAGAAATGTACGCATCTCCACGTAGCGCTTTTCTAAAGTAAGGTCTCAAATTAAATGATGCTACCTATTACGTATAAGGATCTTTCCAGTATTGGATGTCAAATAAACTTCCATCGTTTCAAACGAAGCGAATCATTATTCGAGTATTACTGATGCCTTCAAGTGTGACGACTACATAGTCATAGTTTGATAAATTTAATTTTGACAGATTACGGTTAACTATCGTTAATCTGCTGTTGCTGTCTGTTGGATGAAGCTGAAGAAATAGGTGTGTTTCATCACTATTAAAAGTATATGAGGCATTACTACACCAGGGGTCTATATCCCAACCTGACAATGAAATTGATGTCTTCTCAACGTTGTATGAATCAAGAGAATATAGCTGCCAACTTCCAAATGTACGGGATAGAGTAGCGAGCTCTGGATTGCGAATGATCTTAGAGAGGGTGAAGTTCAGAGAGGCATCGAGTTGCCGAGCGACAGAAGGGTTGATAAATAGATAGCGGATGTTCTGTTCCTTCAGTTTAACAACGGATTCATAAGGTGCAATTAATTGGAAACAGTCTTTTAGGAATGCCAAGTTTGCAGGAACAGCTAAATCTATTATCTTAACACCAGATAGGTAGTAGGATAGACCCATAGGGGCTTTGAAGGTTAATATGTCTCCCTCAAACTCGCTCGGGCTCGCGAAGAGTTCATAAATATTCCCATAATTCCGTTTAAGTTGATTTTCTTTTATTTCTTGTGGGCCACCCTGTACAATCAGCATTTCTACTCTTGGAATTATGATGATGGAAAGCATTAAGGAAATCACGAAGACGCTTTTCATAAATACCCATTGCTTTGATGAACAGAGGCGGAAAGGTAACTTTAGCACCACCTTTTTGGGTCTCGTTCCAATCTTAACTATTATGGTATAACCCCTTGGAAAAAGTTTGTAACCCCTTGGAAAAAGTTTGTAATGTCGACAAATCATGAGTACAAGAACGGGGAATCCTGCAACGAGGGAGAGAGAAACAATTTTTAAGATATTCTCACCCACGAAGATAGCACTATCCCCGTATGAGAGCTGGAAACTTGTTTGTATCAAATTTAAGCCTACACTATTCCCGAAAGCAGACATTAGCTCACCGATTGTGGTTACGTAACAGGAATTAGTATACAAAACATAGACGCTGTGAATATAGTTCATTAAACCGAAATAAGTCACCAACAAAAATGACATAAAGACTTTTTTCACGTTATCACCCGCTTTACAGAAATTAGAAGTTATAGAGACTATGCCAACAGCAGATAACGTCATGATCAGTGGAGCTAAAATAAATATGTCTCTTGGATTGTAACCTCTGATTGCGGAAGGAAGGTAAAATACAACTGTTGACAAAATGACAGACGCGGAAATTATCCCAATAAAGAGAAGAATGTTAAAGTTCTCCAACCGCTCTCTTAAGACAAATAAGAGCCCGATCAACAATGGAATTAACATAGCATACCCCATCACAGCTGGATCTACAAATATAAATACGAAATACACAAGATAATGCCACAAATCCGCTGTTTGTTGAGCAGTATCTAGAGGTTCTAATACTCCAAGTGCCCAATCATAGTTGGGCAAATTAATTGAGGATGTCCAAATAAGCGTACCAAATCTAAAGAAGTTGTTCATATACCAAAGGCTTGACAATACTGCAAAGGGAACTATGAGCAAACCTATTTTTCTGACAAGACCTTTAATCATTGAGCGGTCAATTTTTGTCCTTGAAGTCTTTCCATACATTGTTACATAGAAACAAACACCTGACAGCACTGAGAGAAAAAAGAATAATACTAATTGTGTTCCATTAAAGTTGGGAATAGAAAGACGAAATCCCTCACTTTGGATGCTGCTTGCCAAGATGCTCGGGATCAAAATGTAAAATGGTGTAAGGCAACATAACGCTGTCGAGAGTTTCTTTAAATCTTTAAGCTCTAAGACGAGTAAGACTAACGTAAAAGCAATGAAGACATAGATTGTTTGAGCTTTGAGCAAGCCTGCCAATCCGAGTCCTGTGCCCGTCCAGAGCAATAAGCTACTCTGTTTCGATTGGAAATATTCAAGAAGAGAATAGATAGCAGCGAATATTAATGGGTAATAAAATATGTCTGGGTAGAAGGCACTGTTGAGAAGAAAACGATCATGAAATGGCAAAATAAGGAAGACTGCTGTTGATATGATTCCTATGGTCTCTGACTTTGTTGCTGAAGATGCTATCGCATAGTTCAATAAAATTAATATGAGTATCGGAATCAAAGGCATTAATCTAAATGCTTCAGAAAGTAGTGAGCCAATAACTACATATGCCCACGCATAAATCACAGAAGCCCCAATTGACTTTAAAGGAATGTTATAGTCATACCCAGTACTATATGTAAAACCATCTCCACTTACGATTTCTCTTGCCATGGGAAGATAATCATGCACTACATCGGAATCAAGTATGGCTCTTGAATAGAGAAAAACCGCGTAAATGGAAAGTAGCCCAATAATTGAAATAACAACAACTAATTTCTCCACGGAAATATGCAGAACGATCTGAGTTTTGGATAGACGCGGCGAACGCATAACTTTAATTAAAAATGATACAGACATATGTATAAAAGAAACAACAACTATTGCCAAAAATAGGAAAGATGCAAAATTAAAGGCTTTAAGTATACCGCCCAAATAAAGCAAAGTAAACATAATTGTTAAGCTTAGAAGGTACGAAAGGGACAATCGTTCAACGTTGCTTTGCACTTTAATCCTTGCTAGTTGCAGTACCCATAAACCAGGAAGAATTAAACTTAGGGGTAAAATAAATTCCATCAACATCTTAGTTCTGATTTAGGCTTGATGCTTATATGAAATTCCATTTATTCTTAAACTGTCCAATGAAGCCGCGATCAACGGTGAAATGGTCCTCTATAACTCTCTTACCACGGCCGATGATGAAGCAGAACTCCCTAAAACCGTAGTCATACAATTTCTCAATAATCATTTGAAGCAGAAGTTTAACAAAAAGTACCCCAGTCTTATCTCTCGTGAAAAGCGGTAGCATTTCCTTGGGCTGTTCTTTAGTTACGCTAACCATACGACTACCAATACCAGCAGCAGTTATTACTGTTTTTTATCTCATAACCTCGTTCTTTGTTCTGTTTCATAAAATACCTCGTATGTGTTTAGCTCGTAAACACAATTCTTCCGTATTTAAGGCTCTTTCGGTTAAATAAGCTCTGATTTTAGAGATTTTCATCTACTCTCCAAATTTATAATATAAGCTCGAAAAACCATTCTTTTCACGTTTTGAGCCTTTTTTTCAGTTTTCAATTTCTTCGAGCTAAACACATACAATACCTCGAATTTTTAAACTTGAGTATAGGCATCGATGTATTGCATAGCGATGTATCTCCAATTTAGCCTTTGTTCGACTAGACACCTTGATCTATGACCCATTTCTCTACGTAGCCCCTCGTTATCAATTAATCTTCTCAAATATTTTTGGAGTTCATCTATATTGTCTAATTCAAATACAAACCCATTCTTATTATCTACAGCGTATATCTCGACTGGAGTGTTCGCGATAACTAAAGGTAAACCTACAGAAGCTGCGTCAACTATTGAAATGGATGAAAGGCCAGGCCATACTGCGATGTCGCTTGCACTGTAAAAGTCGGAAAGCCTTGTTCTATGAACCCATAAATGAAAAATGACATTGTTTGAAATTTTAAGGTCTGAGATTAGCTTCTTAAGATACTCTATGTAAGATAATTTTCCATTGCCTATAATCAAAAGTTTTACTTTACTATTTTGAGTAATAATGGGTGATAAAGCGTTTATCAGTAAATCGAGACGTTTTGAAGGGTTTATTTTACCACTATATACTATCACTACATCACTTACAGATAGATCTAGCTTCTTTCTCAAAAGAGCCCGCGCGTTTGAGTCAAACTTGAAGAGTTCCGGGTCAGTTCCTAAGGGAATTATGCGAAATTTACTCGGAGGTATATCGTAGCTTCGTGTAATTAATTTCATGAGTCCTGTGGTTTTAGCAAATATTATCTCAGATCTTTTCTCCACATAGTTGGTAACAACGATTTTCGAGAAAGAGAACAGTATTTTTTTCTTTAAGTTCCAAGGTGAAAAAACCAGATTCAACTGAGTCAAGATACTTCCAACTATTTTGTATTGAAAAAGATTTTTCCATGCAATAATAATAAGTGATAGCGGTGAATCTAGTGGTTGACAGTGAATTATATCTGGTTTTTCTACTGCGATGAACTTAAAAATATGGGCAACCCCATTGAAATTCGGCACATGATAACCATTTATTTTCGCAAAATGTGGTATATTGATAACCTCGAAACCTTCTTTGAGCATTGTCCTTAACAACCCCTTACTCCAACCAAACGTGAATATGTACGCTTTATGACCTAGTTTTGTTAGTTCCCTGGCCAGATAAGACTCCAAATACCCTTTATTAGGGTCGAACTCTTCAACTACAATCACAATTTTCATGAAGTTTCACATAACAGCGCTAATATCGATTTTTCAAGTTGCCTCACTTTTAACAATGAAATCTCCACATAGAACTGACGGCCACCGCTTACGGTACTTTGAAAAAACGCCACTGCAAGAAATACCCTTAATTTGAAATTCCACCTCTCAAAGTAATAGGGATAGTTTTTTAAGTGAAGTTATGTAAGTGTTCCCAATCTGCGCCTAAGTAAATCCCACCGGTTAACGATAATTTTCCGAACATTAATTGAAGAGAATTTCTAATAACCTAGCGTACGAGTGCTTATGTTTCCAAACTAATATCTCGTCGTCTAGCCAACAATAATATCTCACCTGCTCTGAAAAATGGAATAATGTGACTAAGCGTCTTTACAAAGAGAATATCAAGGTTTAGGAATAGATAAAAAAATTCTTTACTGTTTAACATACTATTACGAAACAATGTCATCATCGCAGTAAAGAAGGGCGTTCCTTCTTCTTTAACAAAAAATACTTCAAACCCTTTATTTAGTTGGGTTAATAGATCCTTCTTGCTTATGTGTCCTTCGTGAACACTTGTCTCATCTTTAGGCATTACCGAAGGCAGTAGCAGCGTCGGTCTATCAATTGTTTCGGCTAAGATGATGCATCCGTTTTTTCGGATCAGCCTTTTGTCTTTTTCTATGTTGTTACTTTTATTTTTTGTATGATGAAGAATTCCAAAGTAACATAAAATATCTATCGTGTTGTCTGGAAACGGGAGTTCGTAATCCGCGGAACAGAGGATGTATAACGAGTTTTTATGCGTATTCCTAGAACGGTTTAGTCTCAGTCCTTCTAAGGATATATCCGTTGCTATATACAGACTATTCTCATCGCAATACTTTGATAACAAAAACTTAAAATTTTGGCCTTCACCACAACCAATATCTAAAACAGTTTTGCCCTTCAAACTCAATTGATTCGTAAGTTCTTTAATTAGAACTTCCCTCTGCCAGATTCTATCGTTCCAATTTTTCTGTATTCCCGTTTTCCTTTCTTGCACGTATTTCTTGCTCCAAAATTCTTCGTCTTCCCATTCCCAAGTTGACATAGTTTTTTTAAGCATAATCAAGTTCAACGTTCTATTAATATACTTATGAAGCTCACTGAATGAGTTGTTTGATAATCTATTCTTAATTTCTTTAATCAAAGTATATTCAAGGTTATAATTTCTGACTTCTTTAGCTAAAATGATGGGGATGTCATCCTTAACAGGATAAACTATTTTACATCTTGGACAGTAAAATCCAATAATTGTATTTCTAATATCTATTTTCTTAAGGTTCTCTTTACAATCAGGGCAAACGAGTAGTTCAAGATGTTCTTTGGGCATATTAATCACATATAAAATCGCTTTTCTTAATTATCTGTATCCTCTGAATTCTATACGGCATCCATACAATGTTAGGAACTTGCACTAAGAAGATGCCTCCAAGTTATAATACTCAATGAATTTCCTTTACCAAATTAGGTAGGTTAAAGACATGTTCAAGAACGGCAACGCAAGTTACTGTGTCAAAAAAATTGTCTGGGAAGCGCAACCCCTCATCCACATCACATTCGAAAAAGTGAAATTTTATTAATTCGGGAGTTCTTTTGCTTCTTTATTCTTTGTGCGGAGACACCAACTCCGTAACATTCTCTGAACTTATTTCTAACCATAAAGATGAAATCACCGTCCCCGTAATCTATGTCGGGCAGTTTTTCTCCGATCAATGGCAGCAATTTATAAAAGGCTTGATAACGGTTTATCTCAAACCTAATAAATTTCCGGTAAAGAAAAGAAATTACACCTTTAGGAGACTCATAGGAAATTACCTTAGAATCATATACTGCATCATAAACTTTTTCCTTACTATTTTCCATAACTACCAATTCCAAGTCATAATTTAAAAATTATACAACGCTTTACTCTAGATAACTTCTAGGTAAACTTTCTCTAGTTTTGCAACTACTTTATTTATAGCGAATTTTTCTTCCACGAGTTGCCTACCTTTTAGTCCCATTTCTTCTGCTCTACCATTATCATTCAATAGATGAAGGATGTTTTTTGCTAATTGCTCCGTGTTGCCAGATTCAATCAGTAGACCCGTTTCTCCATTTATTACCAAATCTTTTAATCCACCAACATTCGAGGTAATGATAGGCTTACCACAAGCATAAGCTTCAAGAATAGTCATAGGAAAAGTTTCGTATCTTGAGGACAGAACATAAACTTCCGAATCAGCGTATGCCTCAATCTTATCCAATCCATATAAGGGGCCAATAAATATGACCTTATTTCCAACGCCTAGATCCTTAATCAAAGTCTGAAGTTCATAGAGACTCCCATCGTCAGGCCCCACAATCACAAGCCTAACGTCATCTAAATTCTCGATAACGTTTATAAAAGCCTTAACGAGAATATCAATTCCCTTTATTTTATGTAACCTGCCTAAATATAGCACTATTTTCTCTTCATCTTTCATGCCAAATTTCCTCTTGAACGATCCCCTTGGCGGGAGAACTGCATATTCGGATAAGTCTATTCCATTAGGGATGACAGCGATCTTCTCATCAGGCACTCCCATACTTCTATACTGCTGGGCTTCAACTTCGCTGAGAGCGATAACCTTCGAAGCATCTCTTAATATTCTATATCCAAAGGATATATCATAAACCCATTTCAACAACATTTTCGGTCCTATCTGGGGGAGAGAACCATGAACTTGTAAAACAAAGGGAACATGATACTTCTTTGTATAATGATGCAATAGTATATCAGGAAATTGCTGCCATGAATGTATGTGAACAATATCAAATTCTTTTAAATGATCCTTTACTGCCTTTCTCATATTTAACGATATATTCATCTGCCCCAAAAGGTCACTATAAATTAATTGTTTAAAGTTTCTATTAAAATAATAAACTCTATATCCATTTACTGCTTCTTCTCTCTGTTCGGAGTCGTGTTTTGTATCCAATGCGGATGTTGTGTATATTGTCACTTCATGTCTTTTTGCTAATTCTTTAGATATAGAACGCACAACAGTTACTGGACCACCGAATGGATCAGAAAAAACAGGCACTATTTGTAGAATTCTCATACTATACTCTCATTTTTTAATACCTTTAACATGAAGACAGTCAGGTATGAAAGGTATACCTTTATATCCACTTATTATTCTTTTTATTTTAATAATCCCGTTATATTCTAATATTGATTTTAAAAGACCAAAAGAAAACCCCCCTTTATGGTAATTATCAAGATAATCCTGTTCCCCGTAAATATTTTCCACGTTTTTCCAAGTTGGACTAATAACAAATAGAAAGGCCCTTGCACGAAGATCCGGACACAGGATTTCTATTATACCTCCCCGTTTTAAAACACGAACCCATTCGCCTACGATGTTTCTAACCTCACGATGACTGAAGTGTTCAATTACATCACTGGAGTAAACACAATCAAAACTATTGTCTCTAAAGGGTAGAACTCTAGCATCACCTACTATATCGACGCCATTTATTTTTCTAACATCTAATCCTATATCACCCTTCTTAGTTTCACCACACCCTATATCGAGAATCATTTCTTTAAATCTTCAAATTCTAATTCTATCTAAGTAGGTCGCTAAGATATTTTTTCCAGTTATCCTCTGAATGGTTTTTAACAAAATAACGTCTGCATTTGACAGTCATGTTATTAAAGTTGTTTATAGTGTAATTAATTCCTCTAATCCATTCCTCCACAGTTGCATTTACATGAACAAGATAACCTGTTTCTCCATGCCTCACGAATTCGGGTAATCCACCTATATTAGTAGATACAACAGGAGTACCATACATATAAGATACTAAAACTACCGAACTTTGCGTCTCTCTCCTATATGGAGTGATAACTGATAGACTCTTATTTATTAAATCCCCGAACTCTTCGTCAGATATTTTACTCTTGTAATAAATCGTTAAATTTTTTTTATCATATTTCTTATCTAATATTTTGGAACGAGTGATAAGGAGGAATTCATTATTCAGTTCTTTTTCATTTGAATAATCTAAAATTTTTAAAAAAATATCCGGCCCTTTGGCAGGTACAGGGGGTCCGATAAAAGTCAGATACAAACGTTCCTCTTTCGAGTTGATATTTTTTATTAAATTCTCGTACATAAGCGGTATCTTAATTTTTATACCTTCATACCATGGATATCTCATATCAAAAAGTCGCGAGGCCTCATTTGACGAGACTATGGCAATGTCTGTTTTTCTCAATAGACGCTCTTCCATTAGCTCATTAATATGCAACCAATATTGCTGAGTTCCTCTATGAGCTGCCTTGTTCTCCACATAAGGCTCATGGACATGGTAAACAAACTTTCCACCATTATTCTTCACAGCGGACGCGATGTAGTGATTCAATAAATGATAATTATGTATGTATACGTGAGTGGGGGTTTTTTCGCTTATGATCTTATTAATATATGATATATTCTTCAAATTTAGAGTATCAATAACCATCTGATGAATATTATCAGAACTCCCGATAAAAAATGACTTTTTAATTACGTCCTCGGAAAGCATCCATTTATACTCGCTGCTAAAGAGATAGCGAACATCGTAACCCTCTTCCTCACACGCTTTCCCAAAAGCACAACAATGAGTCTTGTAAACCGGACTATATTGTAAACTCCCAACAAAAATCATACTTAATTAACAAACCTCTATAAGGAGAGTCTTTTTCAATTCTTGATAGATTTTTTCCAAAGAAAGGTTATTTTCTACATATAATCGCCCATTTTTCCCCATTTTGATCGCATCTTCCCGATTCTCAGTGAGAAATATAATGGATTTCGCTAATGACTGAAAGTCACCTGGTGCAACCACTAATCCTGACTTCGTTTCTCTAACATATTCGGCAGGTACTCCACCTGAACAACAGATTATCGGTTTTCCCACAGCTTGATACTCATAAAGTTTTGCAGATATACCAAGATGAGGTTTTCCAAAGTCTCCGAGAGGTAGAATTAACGCATCTGCTTGATTTAATAACTCAGCTACTTTTTCTCGACTGATTATCTCATCTATAATCTGTATGTTCTTTATATCCAGTTCTTTGATCCGAGACTTAATATGACTAAGGAGCTCTCCTTTTCCCTGAAGAATAAATTCAACTTCATCATCTTTCTCCTCCATAATCTTCGCGGCCAAGATAACTTGATCAAAATTGTATGCAATAGAGAAGGCTCCGCTGTATAATACTGTAAACTTATCCCCCTTCTTTAGTGTAGAATTACATGGCTTGAAAATGGTTAGATCCACCCCACCTTTTACTACATGGATCTTGCTTCTCTCCAAGCCATATTTTAAGAGAGTTTCGACGTATCCGGGGCTTATTGGCGTTATCAACGCGGCTTTCCTGTAACACGTCCTAGCGATTAGTTCTATTATTTTCGCTACAATTGACCCTCTCTTTATTAGCTTAAGGTCATATAAATCCTCAAGTGCCAAATCATCAACATTTGAGGCTACGGGCTTATTTTTCATTACTCCATAGACAATGGCCGGGATTATCGCAATAAGATCAGGGTTTGAAGACCAAACGACATCAAATTCACCAACAAAAGGCAGGGCAAACAAAGAAGAGACAATGAAAGTCACAAATAGAACCATTCTTCTGCCTAATCCCTTCGATTCTAAAGGAAAGATAAAAGTCCGAATAACTCTAATCTTTCCCATCCACTCCACCTTAAGGGGCTTCCACTGATATTCCTTCGGCACATTTCCATGAGGATAATGAGGAAAAGCAGCCACCACCGTAACCCTGCAGCCGTTCAGTAAAAGACCCTTGGCCACGTTGTAAGCCCTCGTCGCGGAGCCGCCCAGGTCAGGAGGAAAATACTGAGCAATAATTAAAACATTCAAAATTAGTAAGATCCCCGACCTTTATTTTTCAGAATCTTAGTAAGGAGTTTTTCTCTGTAGATGTCTAATACCTTATCAACTTCCTCCCTTTTGACTTCCATTTCCTCAATGATCCTCTTCAACAAAGGTAACCTTGGAGCGTTGGCAGACCTGCATCTCGTCAACGCCTCCTCCCTTGAAACCTGACCCTCTCGTACCAGCTTACTATAATGCTCGTCGAACTCCGTGAACCCAACCAGTCTAAGATACATGTAATCTATCAACGGATAGAACACATCGTCTACCCTCCAAGTCTCTGTTGTGTCGATAGCCCCCTTCCAGTCCAGCTCCTTAAAAATGGTCGAAAGGACCGCCTCCTCATTCCAATATATATAGTCGTAGAATCCAACGGTAGCCACATCTCTTGGCTTAGACAGCGACTCAAAGAAGTACACATATAGCCCCTCTATGTACTCCCTCAGGATGGACCAGTGAAAATTGTGCGGATTCCTGAGATACTCGTGGGCGAAAAGAAATAATAATCTTACCCTGTCCAAGGTCGAATACAAACCGCGTTCGTCAGGAAAAACCCCCATATAGCCCGTTTTAAAATGCTCCTGCTCGAATGTGCTATTACCAATGTTGTTCCCCCCGAGAACCAAGGGGATTCCATGAGAAGAAGCGTACTTGAAGATCTGAAGGTTCATCGTCTTATCCCCCGCATTCAGAACGGGGACAATCGTGTTGATAGATGGCTTCTTGAGCCAAGCCTGTAACTTTAGCTTCATGTTTCGTTTAGAAGATTCGATGCGGCTCTCGTCTTTGATCCAAACATGATCAACACCCAACTTCTCTTTAGCCCACTCGATGTTCCTATAACCCTCAGAGGTTATCCCGCCACTATCGACGGTAAGGGTAAGAGTCCTCATTCCATATTTCCTCACGATCTGATGAAGGGTGAAGGCGCTATCCCGCCCACCGCTTATAGGAACCAGACAGTCGTATTTCTCACCCTTACCCACATATCGAGACAATACCTCCCAAAGTTTCTCCTCACCCATCACCTCTATCTTGACATATTCGCGACAATAGTTACAGACACCCTCCTCATCGAACTCGATGCTAGGAAACGTCTCGGGTAGAATACATCTAGTACACCGAATCATATTATCAAAAAAATCGCCATAATCCATATTCATTAAAACATACTCATTTTCCAACGAGTATTCTCTCAAATCAAAATATTGGAAACAATATAATAATAAATCATCTAGAACTCAGCGCTTTCCTCAATATCAGTCCAGTTATCTCTAAACCATCGAAACGTCTCCATCAAGCCTTCTCTAATACTGGTTTTTGGATCGTATCCGATGAGCCTTCTGGCCTTCTCGATAGACGCCCTCCGCCTGATGATCTTATCCCAATCCCTGCGACAATAAAAAGTGGTTCCCGCATCATTACCAGTTATATCATTAATCCAATTTGCCAGATCGATAACCCTCGTCTCGGTCTCAGAAGCCAGGTTGATGGCCTCCCCCAAGGCCGCAGGCATGACCTCCATCCTCAAAACGCCATCAACAATATCGCCGACATAAGTGAAATCCCTCGTCTCCTCACCAGTGCCAGTAATTGGCAACGGTTCCTTGTGTATCGCCCACCAAAGGAAATTCGGAATCACATTTCGATACCGCCCAGGCACCTCTCTTGGTCCATAAACATTGAAAAACCTCCCAATGGCCACAGGCAGCCCATAATAGTCGCGGAAATAGTTGCAGTAAAGCTCTCCCAGCAGTTTCGTGATCTGATAGGGCGTATCCAGATGGACCGAGACATAATCCTCCTTCAACGGCAGCGGTGCCTCACTCCCATACACAGAACAACCGGACGACGCGAAGAAGAATCTCTCAACACCCGTCAGATTCGAGTACTGTAGCACCTTCAAAGTCCCCAACCCATTCACCAATAGATCCGTTTCAGGATGATCAACGCTATTCTGATTCGCGAAATGAGCAGCTAGATGGAAAACATAGTCAGGCTTATCGGCGAAACACCGCTTCAAAGCCTCCTCATCCAAGATACTGGCCACAACAAACGACACCCTTGGATCCCTCGGCAGATTCCAGATATAAGAAGCGGAGAGGTCATCGATCACAGTTATCTTTTCAGGTTTCGCCTCAAGCAAAGCCATAACTAGATTACTCCCGATACACCCAACCCCACCTGTGACCAGAATCCGCTTACCTTCATATACTTCAAGAATCGAACCCAACTGCTTATCCCCCCGTCAATCCCTGAACCCGCTTCACCCATTCAATCGTCCTAGGAACACCATCTTCAAGAGGAACAGTGATTTT
>Ga0209636_10002866_pt1 | contig 17588 bp, 12 predicted proteins | sample DeeMarSWOR152_54_FD_187464 | JGI IMG/M metagenome (GOLD analysis project Ga0209636, IMG submission 187464) | Marine sediment microbial communities from White Oak River estuary, North Carolina - WOR-1-52-54 (SPAdes) (version 2) | ecosystem: Environmental > Aquatic > Marine > Intertidal zone >... | reverse complement strand
GTGGAGGACGCTGGACGTGCCGGAGCAAGAGCGGTGCAAGCTGTGCGCCGGCAAGCCCAAGAGCGAGATTTTCGCCTCGCAGTTACTGCGCTATCACAGCCTGCTGAAGGCACGCGGCATCGAGACGATGATCTGGGCCGATATGCTCCTCACCGAGCACAACGGCGGCCCACCGTATCATACGGCACGAGCGCTCGAGGCACTCCCGCGCGACGTCATCCTCTGCAACTGGTCTACCGGCGTGGTCCCGCTGTCCTCCAAGCGTTTCCAGCAAATGGGCTTCCGGGTCATCCAGAGCAACTCGGCTGGGATAAACCGAGAGCAGGCCGACTGGGTGATTGGGAACATGATGGGGTGCTGGAGCAAGGCGCCGTGGCTGGCCTTGACGACCACCGACGTGCAGGAGTTCAGCTATCTGCCTGTGCTGCAGAGCGCCGAGCGGGCCTGGAATCCGGACGCCGACCCGCAGCGCGACGCGTGGGCCCTTTCACGCGAGTTCGTGGGCGGTCGTGCCTCTGAGGCCCTGGCCCTGGTGGCGCGGTCCCCGGCGCCGATGGCGGCGGGTCCGGCCCAGTCGGTTTCCCTTGCCGGCGTGGTGAACCTCTCGACTAGGGCCGCGAGGCCAGCGGCGCCTGGGGCTTGGTTCGGTTTGGCGCCAGGCGAGTCACTGGTGAACCTGCCAGCAGGGAAGGTGAGGGTGGGCGGACTTCCTTTCACGCTGCTGCCGGCCACGCGCGCCAATGCGGTTGCCTTTGGTGCTCAACCGGTGTCCATTCCCGTGAAGGGAAAGAAGGGGGCGCTGGCGTTCCTCTATGGCTGCCATCTGCCGGACGAACTAAGAGGCACGTTCCTGGACCGTTTCAAACAAAAGGAGGCGATCCTGGGCGTGCCCATCGGTGCCCTGCGAGTGAGCTACGCCGATGGCACAGCCGCGACCATTGAGCTTCGCTACGGATTGAACATGCTGGCCTGGAAATTCGGCGAGAAACTGCTCCCGTACTGCTACGGCGCGACTGGTTCCTTGGCCGCGAGCACTGCTGATATGCAGGCGCGCGACCCTCGCGGCCGCGATGCCTTCTTCTTCGCGTGCGACTGGGGCAATCCACACCCCAACAAGGAAATCGAGAGCATTGAGCTCATCTCCACCGGCACCGAGGCAACGCCTTTCCTGTTGGCGATGACAGCTTGGAAGACAAATGAATACAGCCTGACGCCGGAATGAACCGGGCAAGCACGCGCGGCTTTGTCCCACTCGCGCGAAGGGAGATGAATTCCATGAGCAATAGAGTTGGCCCCAAGGATTACTCTTATGACTCTCAGTGTGGGCAGTAGCTGATCGAAGTGAAAAAGTAGAAATAATAACCTAATAATAGGACATCAATAAAAAATCGCAGTTATAAAAACAGGCTCAATGGAGTACCTCCATATTCACTTTTAATCTTACCGCCCGAAGGTTCGTCGCCCCAGGGAAGAAAGATACTGCCCACGAGAGAACCATTTTGGGAAAAATCCCATGTCAAAGAAGGTGATAAAACACCCGAGCCATCTAACGGGCTTTGAAGAATAAGAACAGAGCCATTCCATACATTGTTAAATAACCTTGTCGCCGTCAATAAGCGGTAATTCACCGATCCCCCACCGGATTGTTCGTCCTTCAAACTTCTCAAGAATGTTCAGAGCCCAGAAGCTGTACAACCTCAGCGGGACCGGAAATCTGTAATTTCTTGCTAATAATTGATCCCACTGAAGGCTGGGTATATGGGTCTTTTCAAACAACAAAATCTTTGAGACACTTTGCGGTTGGCGGAATCACCCTATCGGCTTTGCTCGCCGGGATGCTGTACTCTTCCTCTTGAAATCTGCTTATCGAACTTTCTATCAAAAATGGCCGTGCACTTTTCTTCGAATCAATCTTGCTGAGTTTGCTGCCACAGCCAACTCAAGCCGGGTTGATCCACAGCACAACGGACTGACGCTTATGGCTGCTCCGTTCCCGGCCTGACCAGGTTCACGCCGTTCGTCTGCATGGGACCCGACTGTCAACGCCGCTTATGGCAGTAGTGACTCGGCTGAATCAATCCTCGGAAAAGAATTCAGCCTCGCTATAGCGGATTGCGAGTATAGGGTACCGCTAACACCCCGCCTAGCACGGCCAATCTCATAGAAAGCTACAAGCCACAAAAGTGGCATCAAAAACACATTTTAATTGATTTGTCGTGATTAAGCAACTTTTTTTTCGGTTCCAGTTGAAACAAGCACCGGTCATCGTTGCACCTTGCCATCTATATCACTTCAAAAAGAACCGTTCTCCCACCAGTCCACTCATCAACAGGCGAATCGGCGCTGCCCAAGATAACTGCGTATATTGACTCGACAAGGGGCATTTCATATCGGGGTATGGTGGGTAGAGAGGCTGAGATTATCTTATCAAGAATCAGTTTTCTTTAGTTACAAAAGAATGCTTTGGCTTTATTAGGGATGCTTTGGTAATCTTGCGATAAGTTCTTATATCCGAGAGTCTATCGCATGTGAGTTATGGGCATAAGGAAACAAGATGTCCTCGTTTACCTCACTTTTGACAATTGATGCAGGGTCCGCCGACCGTGCTCCCAAGATGGATTTCGAGGGAAAGCGCCGGCCGCGAGGCGGCAAGGTTGACATCGGGGCGTATGAGTTTTCGCCCACCACCGGGCAGTTGTGGGTTCACCCGGCCAATTCGCGTTATTTCACCAATGGAACCAAAGGGATTTACCTTGGCGGCCATCAGATCATTGTGGACCTACAGGACAATTCCTTCAATAAGGAATGGGTCAAGGACCTGCGCCATCCTGAAGACCCTGACAAGAAGTCGAGGCTTCTGGACTCGGACCGGTATCTGAATTTCGTGGAGGGCTTGGGCTTGAATTATGTGAGGAGCTGGATCATCTGGTCGACAGGATCAGGAAAATCTGCGCCGCCCCATAAGGTCGCTTTTCCCATGCCTTTCAAACGCGCCGGACCCGAAAAAGCCAACGACGGGGAGCCGAAGTTCGACTTGCGGCAGTTCGATGAGGTTTTTTTCCAGCGCTTGCAGGACCGCTGCCAGGACCTTCAGAACCGGGGGGTTATATCTCGGTCATGCTTTTTGAACTCTATGGCTTCCTGGACGGCGAGGAGGTGAATGGACAGCGGCTCTGGGACGGCAACCTGTTCCATGGCGCCAACAACATCAACTGCATTGACATTGACCGCAATCAAAACCGTCTCGGCGAGGAATTCTTCAGCCTGGACAATCCCGGGGTGGTGAAAATTCAAAAGGCTTACATCGAGAAGATGGTGGATGCGCTGAATAAAAGGTTCTGGTTATCCGACGGTTTGGGTTACATAAAAAGCTCCCTGTTTTGCAAGAAAGTTGATGTATATGTGCGTTTTCTTGCAATTTAGCGCGATTTTTTGATAATGCTACCCTCTATACATAAAAAGTTCGATTATTTTTCAGGGGCAACTATTTAGTGTAGGGGGATACTTGTACATATACGTAATTCAATCAAAAAGATGTAAGGTATCGTGGGATAGGTTGGTTACACGCTAAAAGTGTTGGCTGAATAGATTTTGCGAAGTTTTGTCGATAGCGAAGCAAGAAGTAATACGCAACCCAGAAACAAGGCAATGGCCGGCCCAATTGAAAAATCAAAGAAATAGGCAAATAGTAAGCCTCCCAAGGAGGCCACTGTAGCTGCTACCCAGGCAATAAAAATTCGCAAACCCCAGCGTGCAGTAAATAGAGCCGATATTGTAGCTGGAATAATAAGAAATGAAAAAACAGTTACGATGCCCGTGACTCGAACTGCAAGTGTAATAACTACTCCCAACAATGCATAGAATACAAAATCCCACCATATTACCTTTAAACCTTGTGTGATAGCCCCCTCATAGTTTTCTGATATTCTAAACAGCGGTTTTCTGAAGATGTGGATGCAAAAAGCTACGGCTGTAAAGACTACGAGACATAATACAATATGTTGCTGGGTTACCCACAAGAGCTTGCCCGCGAGCATTTCTTCGGCGTGAGCGTGGCCTGGTGCAATGCCGATTAAGAACATCGCACCAGCGGCCGTGATTGCATAAGAGATTCCAATGACAGCTTCAATTGAAATTTGAATGACTTTTCTTCGGGCTATAGCATAAAATGCAGCTATTAACAAAACGCAGCCTAACGAAAACAAATACGACAGCAGTGCATCTTCTTCTGCTTCGAACGCCAGATGAGCAGCAATCGAACCTACTGCGGCGACCTGAGCTACGGCGATATCAATGAAAATGACTTCTCTTTTAAGTACATGGATGCCGAAATACCCAAGTATTGTTCCTATGATTAGACACATCAGAAATGGCCAGCCAAGAATTTGAACCAGTGGCGGCATTATTTATATCCTTTCGAGTTTAAGTTACGCCGAGAGAGCAAGCATCGCAGAACCATGGCGCAGACGAAGAAGAGCCCCAGGAACAAAACGAGAGTCGGTCCATAAGGGAAGTTCCAGAAATATGAGGAGCCCAGGCCGAGAACACAGGCCACAAATCCTATACTCCATCCGATTAGAACCGCTTTTGCCCATTTTTTGGTAAACATAGCAGCAGTAGCAGCAGGGATCATAAGAAAAGCATATGCTAATAATACTCCGGCGATAGGGACAATCAGGACTGTGATAACGCCCTGAGTAGTGAAGAACAGAAAGTCCCACAGTTTTTCGTTTTTTAAGGTTTGTGGATTTTCTGCCAAGGTGATAAATGTGTCACGGAATATGTAGTGAAAAATCAATAACACTATATAGACAATGACTGTCACGCTGACTAAGGGCCAGGTTACCCATAATAGACTACCGGAGAGTGTCGTTGTTACGTAGGCTTCCGCATCAGGAAGTTTGTCCGTCAACAGGAGTGAAATAACCAGTGCCATTGCATAAAGAATGCCAATAACTGCTTCTCGAGGTATGGCCCGAGTTTTCGGTTTGATTAAGGCAAGCAAGAGCGAGCCAAATAGAACCGCCACCAAAGCTAACAGGTAGGAACCGATGGAGGCATATTTAAAAAGAACTGCTCCCCTTGCTAACACATGGGAATCTGAAAACGCGTATTTAGTATAAATTCCTACGCCCACCAGGGCACCAAAAGCAGCCAGTTGGTCCAGAACCAGGTCAGAAAATATCAGAGTACGGCGAATTATATGAAGCCCAAGGTACGTGTGCAGAATCAAGACTACTGCGACTAACGCGATCTGTAACGAAAATAGTCTTATCGCTTCTGACATTGTCGTTTTCCTCAAGATGTCAGGAAAAATGTTAGCTAATTTTTTACTCGCTCACAAGGCCGGTATTCTTAGCTGCTTTTAACAGGCCGTTAATCCAGTAATCGACAAGTTGAATGTAGCTGTCGGTCCCAGGAACTCCGCCAACAAACAAAGGAACAACAACTGCTTCAGCACCAGTTTTATTGGCGACGGTTCTGACCTTATGTTGATCAAAGTAGTTTGCTGCAATGATAATACGAATATTGTCATCATGCATCATCTTGACCAAATTGGTAACGTGCTTTGCGGAAGGTGGAATTCCCGGCTTCGATTCGATGGTAGCGGCTTCTTCGAGACCGAAGAGTTTTAGAAAGTAGCTCCAGTTCTTGTGATAGACGACAATAGGAGTTCCCCGTAAAGGAATCATCTTTTTCGTCCAGCCGTCCAGTTTATCAATCAAAGGTTTTCCTTGTAATTTATTTTCCTGTAGAAATTCAATCAACTTATTTTTCTCGGCCAACCTGCAGAGGGTTTCTCCTCCGAGCAGTTTGACCAATTCTTCGCCAAATAAACATTTATCCAGTTCATCCTGCAGTCTCTTTAAGTTTTCTTGATAAAAAGCTTTACTCTGTGGATCGTTCTTAATTAATCCGGTTGCGATATTCCACGCCACCTGCTTGGTATTAATCGGACTGGTGGTAATGTGGGGGTTACCAAATACGTGAACATCACCCTCGATTTGCGAAATAACTTTAGGTTTCTCAACCAGTTCTATTCCTTGTGATACTGCGACATAGCCAATCTCCCCGCTGCGAACATGTTTGTTGCCGGATCTGTTTACTACTGTAGGCAGCCAAAGTTCAAGGTCAAGCCCAGTGGCTATTAGCACATCAGCGTTCATGACCATATTCACAAAGGATGGCTTAGGTCTTATGTGGTGAGGATCTTGAACGCTATGAACAATAGAATTGACTGCAATTCGTTCGCCACCAATAGCCTTAGCTAACACAGCGTAGTCAGACAAGGTTGTTACCACTTGTAGGCGTCCCCTCTTTTGCGCGCGCAGCCGTGTTCGCTCTCGGGCAGCGTTGGCATCGTGCAAGCATAATACTGCCAATAAAACAGTGAATATAGTTAAAATCAGAGAAGTTCTTCTTGCCATTGTAATTGCCTCCTTTTTTCGGTTTTAGTAACGTTCGTGCTTATGTGGCCCGGCGGCAAAGATTGCCTGGAACCAAAGCACGTGTTCTGGATCGTCCATGCCATGTCCCCACGCATAATCATACTCGCAGCGAAACTTAACCCACTCGCTCTGCCACCAAGTTATATATGGGCATATTTGCCAACGACGAGGATCCTTAGCAGTATAAGCCAATGGAATGATAGAACCGTTAGCGTAGTCTTTGCTGTCCGGCTCGTAATAATCACCTCTGATTCCAATATCCAGGTTTCGGGCCACTTTTGTTTGCAGGTAACTATAAGCGCCCCAGGCATTCAAATTATCTTTTCCGGAATTGTCCGGCGCCAGGAGATCTCGATTGAGGAAATAAACTTCACTACGCCATTCCACATTTCTATAGAGCGTTCGATCTGCAGGTTCCCAGAGAAAAGAAAGGTCCGCCCCGAATACTTGGGTGCCTAAAGCATCGTGTTTCTTAACTCCGTCCACATCCCATTCATCATTCCAGCCGAATAAGCCACTTAACCCAAATTCCAGATACGTGTCTCTGGAAAGATCCCGGTAATTCTTGTAGTGGAAAAGCAAGGATGGATTGCCTAATGTATCGCTGCCGAACAAACGTTCATTTTCGGTATTTGTAACCTGAAAAGTCAATCCTTGATAAGCCTGGCCCCACTTCGGCAATGTCCATTCAATAGATGCGCCTGTTTGATTAAGACCTCCGTCCCCAAAGATTCTTCGTAAAGCTAAAGGGTACTGAACCTGGTCCAGGGCATCTTCGTGCCAGCGATTGACCACGCCGAACTGCTGGCGGAATCGCCCCAAGTCCAGAGTGGCGTTTTCGAACACTGTGAAATGTGTAAGGTAAGCCTCTTCGAGATCGATGCCATCATCACTTATGTGTGTGGTAGCCTTTATCCTCGAATAGGGGTCGAGATAAGATTGGAAATTCAATTCGAGACCTCTAATTTCAGCGTCTGTCCGTTTTCTGGTTTCATCTTGGTGCCTATAGTGTCCGACGAAATCTCCGGATACGCTGATTTCCGGATTAAGCTGCTGCAAACTAAGGCCGCCGAATTTATAGACAGTTTCTTCGGGTGCTTTCTGCTCTTTCTTTTCACCGGCCATGCTTTCGGCCAGCTCTCGCAGACGTGCCAGTTCATCTTCAACTTTAGCCTCTTCAGGAGCAGGAACAGGTTGCCTGAGTTTGCTGATTTCTTCTCTTAATGCTTTGATTTCAATATTGTGCAGCCGTTTCATTTCATTCATCTGCTGCTTTAGTTCGAGAATCTGCTGTTTGAGTTCTATAAGTTCAGGATTTTCAGCCTCGTTATTCTCGGCAAGAACCATACCGGACGAACCTATGGTAGCGAGAAGGAAAAGCAGGCAGAGTATCTTTTTTACCTGCATATTTATATCTCCTTTTTAATGCTACGAATTAGCCAGAATATTTCTTGGATATTTGATTGCGAGTTGTGTTTTGTCCATAGCCTCTGATGAATCTGGCGTTTTTAAAACTTAGGATTGCAGGGGGAGCAGAGTATTGATGCTCTGGCTCCTACATTAAGAAATGGTAATTGATGGTGGTGCTCGTGAGATAATTGAACAGGCCCACTCATAATGATTTACAACCGTCAAACGTGGTAAGGGCTGAGAAACAACTTGGCTTGTGGTGCTGACTAAGGCCGAGTTATAATTCGCTTCGGTTGAGTTAGAGCTATCCAAAAACTGACAGGCTGGGCAAGGTTCCTTGCAGGATATAACGTCTATGGTGCCTGTATTTGCTGTACCAAAATGACAGTCTTCATTATGAAATAGATCAATTGTGGAGGTCACAGTCGCGTATACGACAACGATCACAACCAACATCGTCTGAAAGATCCTGAAATGTTTTTTCGAAAAACCAAACATATTGAGATTGCTTTCGCTGGATTGCCAACCATCCAAAAAATCTTGCGCGGTACAATTCTACACACATCAACAGGTTGTGTCAACATCTAACTTAACTAAAAACACATTTGGCTGCCCCGATAAAAATGCTGGATAAAGTCGTTGAAGATAATCGGTAGCATCTTCGATTCCAGCTTTTGCCATAATCGCATAATCTACCGTATCGTGGGTCAAAAAGCAAATTTACTCCATTTTTTCTTGACTTGCAGCTTGAAAAAGTATATAAATATAATGTTTTCAGTACTTTTTCTATCCTGACAGGAGAAGGGTATGCGGTCGTTTTTAGCTTATGCCCCTGTTGACGAAACCACTACTGTCATACGCTCAATAGTTGTATCTTTCAGATAAATTGGGTATTATGATCGAAAAGAGGCTTGCGAACTTAGCCAATCTGATATTAACTGGAAATTCCGAATAGAACGTTTATCAGGAGATTTTGTTATGAAAAGAGCATTTCCTACTTCAGTAATTGGAGTGGGGCTTGTCATGCTGGCTATCTTTATCCCTGGGTGTGCTAAGAACCGAATAAATCTCGTGGATAGCGGCGCGCTTACTTTAGAAAAACGGGCATCAGGGAAAGTGTACATTGCCTGGTGTGATGCATACGAGGACGAAAAGGGGATTGCAGTAACCGGAGTCCTAAGAAGACGTGACCATGTCGGCTTACCTATCAAGAAACATGTCGATGTTACAATATTGTCCCCTGAGGGGACTGTTCTGGATGAGGCTCGTTCTCCAGATTACTATATACCCAGAAATATTATAGGTAGATTCGAAAGCTTCCAGCGATTTAAGGTGCATTTCCCAAGTGTGCCCCCTCAAGGGTCCGTAATACGCATTGTTGCTCGTAGCGGTCCCAGGGAAATTGAACCTTGACCCGGCCGTATGGCAGCAATCCGAACGGCCATAGACTGGTTTCACAAGCATCTCGCCAATCGTAATTATTGAGCCACTCGTAGAGCAACTGGAATGAACCGACTTAACGAGGAACTGAGACGACACGAGTTTCTTAAGAGGCAACAAAGATATTATTATTTGACTTTGAGCTATTCATAGGTGGCCAGCGCGCGTTGCACCCCCGCTGCTTGAAACTCACCTGTTAATATGGCAAACAGAGTGACTCTCGGTTTTCGAGAGTCACTCTTATGCGGTGATACCAATGCTTGAAAAACAATCAGAAATCGGCAGAGATGCTCAGCTCACTATGCTAATCCGGTACAAATAGCAGGCGGAGATTAAGAGGGCAGTTGATAAGGTTAAGCTCGGTGTTGTTCCAGCGAGAAAAGATGAAGATGGATAAGTGGTTTAGGCGTCAATGGTACAGGTCGATAATGAGGGATAAGAAGAAGGCACGAGATAGCAACGTACCAGTAAAACGGGCACAGCGAAATGTACAGCACTCATGATGGGGGATTAAGACAATTAAAAACCGAGGTCTTCGCCATTGTGAATTGCCAGACCAATTTGCTCGACACTACCCTTTCGGCCGTTATACCATAGCACCCAGCGTTTGGTTGGCTGCTCGTAGATAGCAAAAGGCTTGTAACAGGCGTTCTCATCCCAGGAGCCTTTGGTTGGGAATATAATAGGATTGTTCGGATGGCGTTGCCAGTTGCCTATACCGTCTCTCGAACGGGCTAAGCCTATATGGGCGCGATGCTCATCACGAAAGCCGATGTAGAACATAATGTACTCCTGACCGTGAGGTATTACCTGGCAAGCTGTTACCTTGTGTTGTTCCCATTTTTTGCTTGGATTGGCGACAAAAATAGGATTACCCGGCCATTTGGTCCATGTAACACCGTCCGGGCTTGCGGCATATCCGATGGCATTGGGCTCATATTGCTGACCTGCTGAGTACCACATACGGTAAAGCTGTTCCTTCTCGTCCCAAAGTACATGGGGGCACATCACAGCAACGTTTTCCCATGGTTCCTCGGAGGACAGTATCGGTTTGTCGGAAGCACGTTTCCAATTGCGCCCATCCGAACTGGTTGCATAGCCAATCCATGAGTTATTTTGGGTCTGACCCGTGTACCAAATATGATAAGCGTTCTTGTGCTTAATTACCGTCGGCCGGTTGACTCTGTCTTCCCAGTTCGAGCCGGGATTCGGGCCCAGCACGATTTCCGGTTCGCTCCAGTGGATTCCGTCAGCACTTTCAGCTAAAGCAATAGACTTTTTTGGGCGCCACGAGAACCACATCCGGTAATTACCCTTTTCCTTCAACACACTAACATCAAAGCATGTGCCAAGGTCGCCGCCGAGCACAGGATTCTCTTCGTACTTTCGCCAACCAGCGCTTGTTCCATCGCCAGAATGAGATTCTATCGGTGAGAGGGACCGCCGCTGAGCAACATCGGCTTGTCTGAGTCGTGCGGTAACACGGCGCAGTGAGTCTGCCTTTGCTATCTCTTTGCCGCTGGCGAATATATGCAAACCTTTGCCCTTGCCATACTTTCTGCCGGTCTTATCCCACATAATCGTTATTATTCGACCATGATAGAGAACGTTGTCAAGACAGAACCAATTCCATGTGTTGTTGGGAATGAGAGGATTGACTTCAATTACGTCATCTGGTTTCGGACGTAAGCCAACAAGTCCTGTGATGATTAGATCGCAGTATGTCGAATGGTTATAATCCTTGCCTCGCTCTCTGCCACCTTTGCCTGGGTCCCAGGTACCGTTCTTCCAAGCCTTTAATCGCGTACGGGCAATCCAGTCACCGGTGTAAGGATTGAGATTCTCGTCTATCCAAGGAATGATGCTGCCATCCTCGCGCCTGATGTGATGGCTCTTGGTGTAGATTTGCAACGTCCGGAAGTAATCAGCTTTTGTGATGACGTCCTGTTCATAATTGTTGAGTACGTTTGCTAAAGCTGTAAGGGTTACAGAAGTTGCAAATGGCCAGCTAGGCCCGTTCCACTGACACTCGTGCCCCTCATAAGAGATGGCAAACCGAGGATGCCGTTGCTCAGCTGTTGTAGGGCCGAACGGGGCATAGAAACCGTTTGGGTCCATTAATTGCTTCCACGCCTCCTCATAGCCGGCATCTGGCAATTTGACGTACCATGGTGTATAGCCATGCAGCTCCCGAACATCGACAAGCTTTTCTTTATTTCGCGGCAGAGTCTTGAAGAACTTTACCTTATTATCCCAGAGCTTACTTTGGACGAGGTTCTTGATTTTCTCGGCCTTCTTACTGAACTTATCTGCGATATCTTCCTGACCTGTGAGCAATGCGATGTTGGCTATGGCCACAGCATCACCATACATATAAGAATTGATCGTAGCACGTTTTCCACTGCCGCCAATTGAGACTTCCATGCCGTCACGGTCATCTATCTGCCAGAAAAGCCCATCCGGTTCAAGTCTGCTATTTTCCCATTCTCTGTAATTGTCAACAAGATCTGGCAGAAGACCAACGATAAGGCTCTTATCCAGCGTTACCAGATACCTGGCCCAAAGGGCATCAGCAGCCCAAAAGCTGTAACTTCGTACACTGCCGCCTTTGCGAAACCAGAAGACAGCATAGTCGTTCAGGTACTTGGGAGCATGGAGCCACCGCCCTTCATAGAAATGGTGTCCCGCGGGGCAGTTGATGGTGTTATGTTTGCCCGACCATTCTACTTTGGGAAGAAATTCGGTTATTACAAAGCCATCTGTTGTATGTTTAATGTGCTTGCGGTAGGTCCACCAGCGAAAGTAATAGGTCCGCTCGAAGTCCTTATCGGGGCATTCAAAAAGCGGTATGTTCGCTCTGAGAAATTCCCAAGACTTCTCATTAGGGATGTACTGTATATAGAGCTCCTCATCGTTCTCGTTGAATGTGTCCACATAGTGCTCAAAAGAGGCAGGATCAAGCACAGCAGGTCCTTGTACATCATCGGCTGTGAGCAAAGTCGCCATCGAGAACACCGCTGTCAAGGCCCAAATAGTAGTGCCGGGCTTAAGCGCTCCGATCTTTGGAACAATCATAAGCTTTTCCTTTCTTTTTCCGAAGGTACATCACTAATCTGGACTTGCTGTTTTAGAGCAGCTGAGCTATTTGGCCGTGCTTTACCTTAGAAGCTCTAACAAAAAGACTTAAAATCAGCCATATCAGTATTAAAAAGCAAGGTTACGTTCATTTTAATAGAGGCTCTTAGATAACATATCAAATTCAGCTATATGTCTCAATCATCTTCATAAGCTGAGTCAGACATTAAAATCTTGTGTTTGTTCCCCTACTCGATACTTCTAAGAGGAGCATAGCTTTGAAAGTGGCGCTTCGCTTATAATTAACCTACCATAAGGGCGTCTTGTGCGTGATTTTTTCTTTTCGCACTTTAGTTTACCGAGTAACCTGATCTTTGATAATGTTAGGAGTAAGAACAATGATATGTAAAGAACTCACCGTATCAGTACTGCTGAACTTGGCCTGTATTCTGAACGCCGTTGGTTATGCGGGTGATGTGGGAATTATCCATTATAAAGCTGACCTGAAGCTTGAGGTTGAACACAATAGTGTCTACACCCGTGTCTGCTGTACGATTCAAAATGATAGCCCGGGCGAGCTTACACAACTAACTTTTGACATCCTCGCACGTGAGAATCGTTGTAAGGCACGGACTGATGTACATAAAATTTATCAGAAAGTTTCAGATAGCCTCGTACCTCTTAAATTTCAACACGGTGGAAATAGTAACATGAAACTGACTAATGTGACTCTTGCCTCAAGGCTTGCCCCTGGAGCAACTACTGAGATAGTGTTCGAATATACCTGGCAAGCTACTGAACCGACGAATGTCCGTGACAACTACAGACCTTTCGCGACTGTCTCCAAAGGGCAGAAAGAGTTGTGTCTTTTAAGCGACTTTGCGTGGTTACCAGTGGTCAAAACAAACGAAGAGTTTGGGGAAATGTCTATGACGAACCGATTCTCAAAAAAGATAAAACCGTCCTGGACCATTAAAGTGTCGGCGCCGACTGACTTCGTTGTTGTTGCTCTTGGAGGCAAGCATGTGCAGACAACACGACAAAACGGATGTATCGTATCCGAATGGACATCAAACGTGCCCTTTTATCCACAATTGATGGCAGGACGGTTTGCAAAGCGGATTGTACCTTCCGATTCGATAAAGATAACCATTTACTTGCCAGAGGATTATGATCACAAGCTTGTTCAGAAAATTGGAAAAGAGCTGGCAAAGACATACGATTTTTTTACAGAAATGTTTGGCCCCCTAAAAGGAGATGAGATTCATATCGGTGTCAGCTCTGCCGGTCAGGGTGGGCATGGAGGTTATCTGAGCTTTACAATGGATACTGATATGCTCGGACGGCAAATCACTGAAGAGAGAATACCAATGATAATGGAAACCATGAGGCATGAACTAGCTCACTCCTGGTGGGCTTGGTCAGTAACCTCGTATGGAACTGGGACGAAGTTCCTCAGGGAGTCTTTGGCTAACTTCAGCAACGCATACTTTGTTGAAAAGGTAACCGGACAGGATAGGCTGGCAGCGGAAATGGCCAAGTTGTTCTGGATGGGTCTGCATGCGGAAGTTATTTGTGGGCCCGAGTCAGACTCAGAGAGAGCCGCCTATATGAAAGGTCATGTAGTATTCAACGTTCTTAAGATGGAGATGGGGCAAGAGCAGTTCTTTAAGGTACTTAAATATTTTGCATCAGAATACCAAGGCGGCCATGTTACTATGTCAGACTTTATAAATACTTGTGGACAGATAACGGGTAAGGATTGGAAAAAATTCTTTGACGAATGGTGTTTCAGTGCGGGCGTACCTGATTATCGAGTGGAGGAGTTCAGTTCCGAGCAATTTGGCAGTATGTGGGAGACTAAAGTTGTCATTAAAAACGTAGGCTCTGCGATGATCACATGTCCATTAGAGTTGAGGATGGAGAATGATAATGAGCGAAGGAACTTTAGGATTGAACCCGGCGAGATAAAGACCCTGACATTCTTTACGCTGGCAGAGGTAAAGGAAGTCGTGATTGACCCTGACCATCGAACTTACCAGGGTAGCGGTAGAGAATGTAGATTGAAGATGCTGGGTGTGGGTAAGGTTGACATGGAATGGATTTGGTATTGGCGTGGAGTAGTATTGGCTGAAGAAGGGCAATACGATAGAGCTATTGCGGAAATCTCTCGGGCTAAAGAGAGACATAGTCATCCTGCTTTCTCGTACTCTCGGGGCATGGCTTATTTGGAAAAAGGTGACATCGAGGCCGCTCGCTCTGATTTAATCGATTTCATCGACTGGGTCACCAGCAGCAATGACCCCCTCAGGAGTTTGGTCTATCCTGGACTTCTCTCACAGGATAGGGGTAAGCAACAAGATCAACTCAATCATATCTTGCATGCAATAACAGGTCAGGATCTCACGACCCAAGAACAGTGGCGCAACTGGTGGAAGGCAAATCGGGAAGGTTTTCAACCCGCCACAGGGGTAAAACAGATTGGACCAGGTGGGCTAAGAGGCAGGGACACAGGTTAATTATTGTTAGTGACCTCTACGGTCGTTTCATACCGAAGTGATTGTATAGAAGACAACAAGACTGGGTTAGAGAGAAAACGACAAAGTGTTTAATTAGAAGGGTCTTGTTTGTTAGACTACTCTGAGTACGTGTTGGAGTCTTACTGCTGTTATAATAAATGATTATGGAGGTAGCCTACGTCAACAATCACAAAGAAGGAACTTGTCGACCAAATTGCCCGAAACACTCAGGCTAATAATGCGTTGGTTAAAGCTGCAGTCTAGAGTTCCCTCGACGAGATTATCTCTGAGCTCGCCAAAGGGAACCGTTTAGAGATTCGCGATTTTGGAGTTTTTGAACCTCATGACTGCGCACCAAGGACGGCACAAAATCCAAAAACTCGCGAACGAATTCATGTCCCAGCAAAGCAGGTAGTGAAGTTTAAGATGGGTCGGCTGATGAGGCAAAAATTAAACGGCCAGACCCTTTGAAATCGAGCCGTGTGCTGTAGTATTATAGAGATCATAGCGTGGTGGAGTATGATTTGTGAAGTCATCTGGGAAATCTGAGACAAGAGAATGTGCAAGGTTCAATGCTCACTTACTTCGGCAAAACGGACGCCGCTTGCGTTTTTATAGTGGGCCTTATCGAACATAAGCGGACATGATATAGCGGTGCCCTGCTTGATGGACTGCAGTGCAGACAGTTGGTCAAATGAGCGGAAATAGCGGTGTCTTCGGTTCAGATTGGAGGACTGAAAGAGGATTTAAGGATGCCAATGGGGAACAACATGGAGATTAAGTGGCTGCACGTTGTGAGGGATGTTGTCATTGTGTAGGTACTCATGGTCACAGGTCAGTTCATAGCTTCGGCGGCACTTCAAGGGGAACTATCAATGTTTGCACGGAGAGTCTCGAACCTACTGTTCGGCTCTGTAGCGTTCTGCATTTGTGGGTGCCTCTAACTGTTGTATTATCAGTGGCTTATAGAAAACATGAAATTTGTGAACATTTCCAATGTCCACTGGTCACTTCACGTAGTCTCCATATATCCAAGATGTCGCAGGCCAGGAAGAAAGACTTTTCGTATTGCTTGCTCAGGAAATCAACGGCGATATCAACCGTAAATGCGTCGTTATTGTCCAACTCTTCTTTGTCGGGAGAACTCCAACCAAATTTGTGCTGGATGCAGCTGCAACTTTATATGGATTTTTTTCCTTGTTTCGCCCCAATTTCCGCAGTATCTTACTTCTCACTTAGAATGCTTCCTTTCATTAGAGTAACATATTCTATCATTCTTGACAGAATGTATTATATGCCGCATAAGGGTATTTTAAGCACTGTAGACCCAAATGCTGTGATATCCGTCAGAAAAGCTCACTTGTCTTGGGAATAGCACACCCAGGCCCGACTATGGACGATACGTCAGCTACTGCCGTTACCGGCGAGAGTCGCTCCAGCGCATTGCCTCGCCGTCCCTTGGACTGGCTGAAGATATTTGGCCCAGGAGCAATCATTGCATCGCTGACTATTGGAACCGGCGAGTTGATTTTTTCGAGCCGAGGCGGCGCAATCTTCGGATATCGCATCCTGTTTCTGTTCGTCGTCATCTCGCTGCTGAAGTGGGGCCTGGTAGTGGCGTCGTCGCGTCACATGGTATTGACCGGCGTCCACCCTTACCGACGGATGCTCGATCTGCCTGGACCACGCGGCTGGTTACCGATGTTGCTGTTCCTGATCGCAGCCGTTTGCTTGCCAATCTGGGTTAGTTTCCACAGCGGTGTCCTGGGCAACTTGACCGCCTGGACGACCGGGACGAGCGAAACATTGGGAGGTGGCATCGACTACCTCTGGGGCGCAGCGATATTGGCCGTCGTGGTGGTAATCACCGCCTTGCGCGGTTACTCTACTCTTGAGCGCATACAACTGGTTATTGTGGCCGCAATGGTCTTCTGCGCCAGCGTGACGCTGGTTCTCTACCATCCGGATTGGCTGGGGCTTTTGAAGGGAGCCGTCATTCCGCAACCCTATGTGTACCCGCAATGGCTCAGCACCGAGTATCCGCATATCGCTGCCCAGCCGGTGTGGGTCGAGACGACGCGTTACGTTGGCGTTATCGGGGGCGCCGGTTTCGACTATTTGGCATACACCTCCTTTATGCGCGACAAAGCGTGGGGACAGGCCGGCGAGGGTCCGGTCTCTGCCAAGCGGCTCGCCAAGATCACCGGTGACCCAGCACATCCGGTTCGCCGCTGGGTCCGCGCTCCGCTGGTCGATTGTTCAATCAGCTTTCTTGTAATCGTCGCCTTCAGCGCTGTTTTCGTAGCTTCGGGAACGTTGATCCTCGGCCCACATCACAAGATCCCCGATGAGAAGAATCTTCTCAATCTCCAGTCGGTTTTCGTCACGGGTATACATCCCTGGTTATTGCCGTTGTATGTGGCGGGAGCCTTTCTAACCATGATAGGAACGCTCTATGGCACACTGGAAGTCGCTTGCAGCATCGTCAGCGAAATGGCGCACGCGGTTAGTCGCGAATTTGCCATCCGGCACGCACGCCGTATCAGGCGAATAACGGTCCTATGGTGCGCCGTCGGAGCATACGCAATTCTGTTATGGTTGTTTGCCTATCAGTCCACCGGTGCCACGGGCAAGCCACGCCTGCTACTGGCGATCCTAACTCCCGCCAACCTGTTTGCTGGTGTATTAGGTTGTG
>Ga0209636_10002864_pt1 | contig 17597 bp, 18 predicted proteins | sample DeeMarSWOR152_54_FD_187464 | JGI IMG/M metagenome (GOLD analysis project Ga0209636, IMG submission 187464) | Marine sediment microbial communities from White Oak River estuary, North Carolina - WOR-1-52-54 (SPAdes) (version 2) | ecosystem: Environmental > Aquatic > Marine > Intertidal zone >... | reverse complement strand
TTGGCATTTCCATTGATTCCATCGCTCTAGACAAATACTACAGCTCACGAAAAGTGTTGAAGCTCTTCGGGAACGATACATCACTGTACCTTCTCCCCAAAAAGAACATTGCAAAGATAGGGTTAAAATGGGCTAAAATCTTCAATGAAATTCTTGAAGATCCTGTCAAATACTTAAAGAATTACTTCCAGAGAAACCTCAGTGAAGCAGCTTTCTCAGCAGACAAGAGACGATTCGGGTGGATAATCCGCCAAAAAAGAGAAGAACGCCAGGAAATGGCAATGTTCTCCATTGCCTTGCTCCATAACATCTTCACAGTACGAGTTGCACCCTAATAACGAAAATACTGTTCCCCCTACAATAAACACGTATCCTCTAGCGAAAGCTGGATATGTACACACAGTTTTGAGAGGAAGTAAGAGAGAATCACCTCTACAACATGAAAAATTCTCTCTTACAGTGCAAGAAAATGAAAGAAAATAGGGGGATCAATCCCCCCCTTGAGAGGGGGCCCCAGATAATTTTGTCCCAAAGCCCTTATTGAGCCTATTTTCACACAAGAGAATCTGTGTATAGTGAAGGAACAAGAATGGCACACTCATGAATTCAAAGAGAAAGGATTGCGTGCCCGATTAGAACCACCTAAAAATGAGCATAGAACGTTTGTATGTGTATTACAGGGGAAGATCAAACATCTAGAGAAAATAAAAATGCACATTATCGACCACTACAGCTTGGATGGATTAATTGAATCGTTCAAAACTACCTACTCAAAAGATAAACTGTACATAGTAAAAGAATCAGAATGGAACAAATAAATTGAGATGATGGGATGGCAGATCGTATGGTATTCTGTCCTCATCTTTTGATCCCTTATTGCAGAACAATCTTTCTGTACTCTCAATACTGCAGAGCCCATTTAGCCACATTTTCTGCAAACAAAAAATTATCATCCTTTAACGGTTCTCTTGGATCGGCCCACACACTGGAGTCTCCCAAACAGAATATCCTCCCTTTCTCCTCGTAGACTGCGGCTGCTACCGGTGCTTTCCGATACACTTCAGATGTATCGTGCCGTGTCCCAACCGCGATCTTACTGATGTTGGACTTCTTTGTGTGTCTCAACAAACTTAAAGAACACCCTCTCCAGTAGTGTATCAGGTCCACCTTTCTACAAACAGGATGTTCTGCAAGATTTTCTATGATATTCCCTCTGTAAAACCTAATTTCATCCACGTTGAAGCGAATACCAAAAGGTTTAGATATTACATTCAGAATTTCATTGCACCCGTACGAGTAGTACCGCGGCGAGTTATGGTGATTACCAACTAAAATTAGTGAATTCCCCGCAAGAACAAAGTCAAAAAGGGACAATGTTTCCTTTAATGTAAAATATGAGTGAGGTTCTACAATGACAATGACGTTACACTCTTTTAATAGTTTTCTGAATTCCTTCCGTGAACGTGTATGGGTCAACCCGTATGGTTCAATGTGTTCTCTCCACAACGAGTACAACCGCCTCTTCCGAATCCCTGATACAGTACAGAACTCGTTATGAGATTCATCAAATAAGATCATATATCGGTTTGCATTTCTGTGTATTAAAGGTTTCTCATGTTCATGGTATCAACTCATTATGGTTCTCATTTTGTTACACGTGTAACAATCATCTAGAACATTCATTTGCTCATCACTCATACCTTTGTATACTGAAGTTCTGCAATAGTGAAATGATCACCATGCACGTACACACCCAGCACAAAGACTGAATACTCTCTATCAATGGGGATACGAACCTCTTTAATTTCCCCCGAATTCTCTCTGTAGATGACTGCCATAGCATGCCATTTTCCTAGTGCATCAGAGACATTGATATCTACATTTCCGTAACCTGTATCTTCATACCTTATGATAAGCTCTCCCTTGCACACATTGAAGAGATATATCCTCAATCCAGTGTCTTCTGATGGAACAGTTATCTTTTTTAGTTCTTTTAATTGTAATTCTGCCCATTTTCCCTTCAATCCAATATGCTCTGAAATCTTTATTGCATCCTCTAACCCAAATAGAATATTCAACTCCTCCAAATGAAAGTCAAATTCAGGATAGAACAAAAGATCAAACGCCTTCAATTCAGAAAGAGGGTATATCATGGATTTTTCTTCACCTGTCTTGTACTTGAGAATAGTCCCAAGGTAGTTACTGTTTTCTTTAATATCTATTTGCCCGTAGGTACTATCTGTGTACTGTACCTCAAGAAAGAATGTTCCCTGGACATCTGCAGACAATACTGGAGAAACTGATAGCGTGAACAACTGATCCCCTTTCATTGTTATACCCTTTTTACTCATAACAGTAAAATAAGTGGTTTCTGGCTCTTCGTCGTAGTTCACCTTGAATAAATACGCATTTCCTTTTTTCACCACTAGTTGGTACAATGGGGATTCTACCAATTTTTCAGGGTACAAATCAAGAAACCACCGTTTCTTCCAGGCAGGGATGTATATGTACTCAATACTGTATCTTTTGAGAATCTGTAAAGCTAAATGAGAATCTGGCACATAGGCAACAATCCACAAATCCACCCGTTTTTTGTGGGCTCCCACTTTCTCGATACACTTATCACCTCTGTGTCCAGAAAAAGAGGGAAAGACCACCCTCCTCTTACAGATAATGGGAATCCATGAGGAGCAGTCCACTGTAGGCCCTGTATTTAAAATGATGGTATCTTCATCTGTGTGGTCGATGAGCCACTGCATGATAAAGTGATCGTCAGGGTTCATTTGTACTTCAGAGACGGGATCGGGTAAAAAAGAATTGAATAAATTGACGTGATGCATCCCTGATGAGAATAACACAGTAATAACTATAAAAGACAAAAATTTCTTTCGTGAGAGGGTTTGCTCTAGATCTGAAAAGAATTTTCCAGACAAGATACACAGGGGAGCAAATAAATAAAGGAAAATCCTGTTGGGAGATATACTGTACCATCCAGGATACTGTATTTGCAGGAAAGAAAGGAAAGGTATCAAGAGTATGGCCAGAATCCATAGAACTAATTCAGTAACTTGATTTCTTTTGAGGGTTATACCTCCGAGGATTCCGAAAAATAACAGCAAAGGACTCAAAATGGATATATTTCTGATAAGATCTGATAAAGAGCGAATAGAATCTTCTGTATACCACACAGTGTAGGTCCATATCTCAATAGTAGAAGGAGGTTCAAAGCGTAACCTGAGAATATACGGTATCATCAAGAGAAGGAACCCAACACCAGTACACAGAAGTATTTTCACCCGGGAAAAATCTCTCAGGAAGATGAAAAATCCAAAAAGGAAAGAAAGAAAAAGAATGTTCAGTAAAAAAATGTAGGAATGAGTTTCTCCAGAAGCTGCAAAGGCTAACCCTGTTAAGACAATCATTTTTTTGTCAAAATTATTTTGAACCGTCTTGAACAGCAAAGATAGAGCAAACACCTGGAGGCAAATGGCCAGCACATTAGGGTAGGTGGACGTATACAATAAGCGGTGGAAAAATAAAGAGAGAAAAGACAAAGAAAAAACTGAATATACGCCAGTCTTCTTGTTGAAAAGTGTTTTCCCTAAAAAATAGAAGGAAAAACAGGACAAAAATAGAATAAAAAGGGTTGAACTTACTATAGAAGGCAAAGATGTAGTTGAGAACATACTGGCTAAGGCAGTAATAGTGTGGTAACCTAAAGGATAGGTTAAGATATCAACTTCTGGGTACAATCTGCCGTAATCTTCAGGTAATGAATTACTGGTAGCAATATTCTCGATGTGGGTTACATGGTACTTCATGTCATCTCCGGGGGGAACCCATCCATAGAACTGGGACCATGGGTAACTGTAAGACACCACAAAGAGGCAGCACACCAAAAGAAATGGTAATTCATGCCATGTGTATGTAACCTTGATGTGCTGTCTATCTGCACAAATTGAACTGAAAAGAGAGATCACCACTATGACAGCCCAATGTAAAATGTTAGCCTCTGAGACAAAATAGCTGAATACAATCCAGAAAGAAATCCCAAACAAAAAGGGGAGGAACAAAACTTCTACCACATCGAGTTCTTTCTTCATCACAGAGGTGATAAAAACCCCCGGAAAGTACAGAACAAGTATTAAAGAGAACACAGGTTGCGCAGGTGTCTTTAACCCTACCAGTCCTAAAAGCACGGCACAGCTCACCAGGAACGTGTGCTCTTTAATGTTCATGTGTTCCCATTGTTCTGCTCATTTATAACAGTGTTGAGAAACGTTTTGTATTTGAAGGAAACGAAGCAATTGAAGCTGAAGAGATGTGTATCCATTATTCATGACATATGTGGGTGTCTCAGAAGAGCATCTTATATGAGAGGTTAACAAAAAACTGGATTGGTTATGGGGCTGTCACGTCTGAAGGTCAATGTGTTACACGTGTAACAATGTGGTGGATTTATCTGTGGTTACAGGTTGCAACAAAGATTTTTATGAGATGCTGGAACACCCAGTGATAATCTTCCTGTACCCATAACAGGCTAAGGCTTTGCTAAGTTGAACGCTTCCAGAATGACTGGTATTGTAACCCTTTCTATTCCTACGTGATTTCCAGCACCATTCAGTTAGCCCTCAATGGTGTTACAACAATAACCCCAAATACTTTTATAGACACAAAGAATGCATCCGCATGAACAGCATGAGAAGGATAGTCATGACGACCTTTGTAGGACATTTTACAAATGATGGGCTCGTTCTAATGCTCCCTTTGCTCATTCCATTTATTGCTCGTGACTTTGACCTCTCGTACACACAAATAGGATTGCTAGGAGGTTCTTTAGTGTTGACCATGGGGGTTGGTCAGGTTTTTACAGGGTACATATCTGATTTATCAAAAGTAAAGTGGCCGTTCATATCGCTGGGGTTAATCATTTTATCTGTGAGTTTGTGTGCCATGTCATTCTGTAATTCTTATACCTGTCTCATCGTGTTCAATTTACTAGCAGGGTTTGGGGCCAGCTTTTACCATCCCTGTGGGATTGCGCTCCTGGTAAAATCTATGAAGGACAAGATACAGGGGAAGATACTGGGTATCCACGGTGTTGGAGGCGGCATAGGAATATTAGTGTATCCTGTCCTTGCTGGGGTAATACTGAGCAAGTGGGGATGGAGACATGCGCTCCTGATGTTATTTCCAACAGGAATTATTGCAGCGTCCTTTTTCTTTCTTACCAGAGAAGAACCATCATTCTACGCTGGAAGAAAACATTACAGAGCATTAAATAGGGAATCGCTATTACTGATCGCTCTTTTTGGGTGTTTAGCCATGTTCTACAGAGGATTTGTGACGTTTCTTCCTGTGCGGCTGGAGGAAATAGGGTACTCAGTTGCTTCTGTCACAACAGTGGTAACCCTTTTTTATGGTACCGGTGTCATCGGTGAGCTTACATCAGGATTCCTCACAGATAGGTACAGCAGGAAATGGATAGTATTTGCCTCATTGCTGGCAGCTTCCATTTTGGTGGTGATCCTCTTCCAATCTGTGTGGATTCTTGTAATTCCCTTGGGATTTGTCGCCTATACTGTGTGGATTCCTACCACTGCTGTGTACGTTGAGGGAGTTCCTGAAGCATGGTACGGGACTGCACTCGGACTTTTGCAGGGTCTTGCTGGGTTGATGGCTTTTTTGAGTCCCATAGCCATGGGTTTCATAGCAGAAAAAAGTGGGATAGCTTCATCCTTCTTCTTTTTGTGTGCTGTTGCATTAACAGGTGCCTTTTTATCTTTGAAAACTAAGTCCCTGAGTTTCAAATGAAGTACCTTTATGATAGGGTTATATTCTTGTAACAACGTATGACAGCTTTTCGTCCACAAACCTTATATCCCCCCTGGCACACTCACCTTTATGATAGAAGGTGATGAAGAACTCTGCACAGGCTGCAGAGCATGTGAAATCGTGTGTGCCTTATCCTTATTCAATGAAAGCAGCCCGGAAAAATCAGCTATTAGAATTATACAATCACCACAGGGATTTGAGATATCAGTCTGTAACCAGTGTGGGGAATGCGAAAAGGTGTGTCCGGAAGGTGCCATATACACAGAAGGTTCTATTGTCAAAATTAACAGCAGCAGGTGCACAGGATGCTACGTCTGTGTGGACGCCTGTCCTGCAGGAGTTTTATTCACCCATCCAGAGGTTATTGAACCCTTCAAGTGCATCCAGTGTGAACAGTGTGTGGAGTCATGCCCGGTGAATGCTCTCTACGTATTAAACCTTTAATCCTAGCTAGAATTATTAGTTCAGGTACTCACTATCAGCTTAGGTTACTGCTCCCTTATTATGTACATCACCTGTTACACGTGTAACATTGAATGCCTCACTGTTGACGACCAGTATCTGCCAACCTTTATAAGAGTCTTTTTCCAAAACAATGTAATGAAGCGCAGGGAAATCAGGGACATTCTCCTCTATGATGAAACTTTGATTAAAAATGATCGGGTTTTTGATCCAGAGTACACTCCAGAGCGGTTCGGATTCAGGAGCTCCCAGTTAAACCAGTTGTCAATCAATTTGAAGCCTGGTATCAAGGGTGGAAACCCGGTCAATACCTTGATTTTAGGTCCCTGTGGCACTGGAAAGACCACGTCTGTCAAATTGGTATTTGAAGAAGTGGAGAAATCCTCAACCAAGATCATACCTGTGTACATCAACTGCCAGTTCAATGCCACACCGTTCCAGACTTTTGCCCAAATCTACAGGAAAGTGATAGGGCACTCACCACCAGAGACAGGAGTCTCTTTAGCCCGGGTTCAGAATGAGATCATGAAAAGATTAAGGAGGGAAAACAAGTGTTTGGTAGTGGCTTTAGATGATATTGATCACCTCTTTTACGATAAGTATGCCAACGATATTCTCTATGACATCTTGAGAGCTCACGAAAAGTATGAAGGGATAAGAACTGGTGTATTCGGTATTTTATCTGAAAATGAGTTTCGGTTCGTTTTGGCCACCAAAGTGAATACTATATTCCACCCTCGTGAAGTATTCTTCGATCCCTATACCCGTTCTCAAACCTACGAGATTCTCAAAAACAGGGTCAAAGAAGGGCTCATTGGCACTGTCCTCTCCGATGAGCTGCTCGACTACATAACAGATATCACTATGGAGGCGGGTGATCTCCGGGTGGGCATAGAATTAGTTTACAGGAGTACACTAGAAGCTGAAGCAGATGCGTCCAGAAAAGTGAAAAAAGAGCATGTGGACAGAGCTTACGCAGCAGACGCGAGGATCATCCATTTAAAGAGGATACTCCAGGGATTGGATCCTGTAGAAAAGACGTTACTAAAGATTCTGGCTGAAAACCGGGGGGAGATGCTTTCCAAAGAATTGTACGGACACTTTGAAGATAGAACAGGTCACAAACTCAAGAAATTCAACACAGTAGTGGGAAAACTGGAAGCACTGCGACTTATTGATGCTCCTTATGTGAAAAAAGTGGGGCGCACTAGGAGAATAATGCTTCGCTACGAAGAGAATGACATTATACGACATCTTAAATAATTCTTTTTTTGTACTGCAATACATGATGTAATGCAGGTGTATACCATGATTTCCGTGCACATTCTTGGTGTAAGGATAAGCTTTATATATTTGCAGAAAGAGTGGTATCATGGAAGATTGGGATAGGATGGTTTCCTCTATGAAGGAAAAGATAATGGAGGGAGACTGTACTCCCATAGAATATTTGAACAAGACCATAACCTTCTTCAGAGAGAACTATCATAAAGATCCCAAGCCTGCTCTGCTGTGGAACTTGATTACTCTCCGGGATGAACTCCTCCGGTTGAAGGAGACGTCCAAAACCATTCGAGAAATTGAGGGCGGGGAATAACAAAAACAGCAGCCACCAGTGCACAGCCCGCAGAGTAGTCTGCTTCTTGTATTCTGTAAGAAATGTCTGAAAAATTCCACGATCTTTTTCTCGTCATGTCCTGTAACCCGCAGGTAATATCCTGTATGACAGCATCTGTGTTCTTGCCTGCAGCTTCAAAGAGGAGACCTCCCTCAGGGGAGCAGACCCATCCTAATGCTGCCACATGATGTCCTCTGCCTGCAGATGTGGCTACTACCACAGGGAGGATTTGTCCTATGCCATCTCCTTTGAAAGTGCCAGGTTCAGCAATGACTGTACCGGGAGGTATGATAGATGTCAAGGCCATGAGGTTAAAATTGGCAATACCTGCTTTGGTTAATGCTACATCATCCACTGGTTACAGTTTTTCCTTTTCCTTCTCCCCACACGATGTCAACTCTCATAGAGCTTCCTCAACTTTTCCCTGTATTCCTCCCTGTTAATCTCTCCGTATACATACTGAGCCTTTAATTTTCTCTCTTCTTCCCTAATTTCGTCTGAAGGAGTAATTTCTTCTTCCACTTCTTCCACGGGTTTCTCTTCCTCCATGGGTCGCGTCCTTTTTCTGTACTTCATCACAACGTATGCAGCAGCACCCAGCAACCCGACTACTACCACCAAGAGCAATCCAATCCCTCTTGTCTCCGGCTCTTCTACTGGTTCTTCCTCCTCTGGAACCTGCATGTTCTGTATTTCTGTTATGCGTTGAGAACACGCCTGAGCTTTTTCTGTATCTTCTAGTTCCTCGTAAAGAGTGCGGGCTTCTTCGTACAGCGTTACAGCTTCTTCGTAGTCTCCCTGGTTGAACAACGCTTCTGCCTGTGAAAACTTAGAATCTGCTTCTGTCTGGGTGGTTAACCAGGTTGTGCATTGATCAATGTACACCTGGCATTCATCTGCCATTTCCTGATTTCCCTCTTCTGCAAAGGCAGCCTGAGCCTGCAAGAATACATCAAGAGCTGTACTGTACTCTCCCCTGTCGAAAAGCTCCACAGCTTGGTTAAAGTATTCTGTACCCTTTGGGGGTGGGGGGGCTCTCCATGTATTCTTCAGGAAGTACAGAAGGGAATCCGACGCTGCACCCCTCACATTTATTGAATGGGCCAGCAGAATATCGACCCTGTTGTCGCGGTCCATATCTTTTACAACCATGTCAGCAAACGAGTCCTGATCCCCAACTGGTTCAAACCGATACTCCTGCAGAGAATTCCCCTCCAAGTCAAGAATTTCCAGTCTTAACTTGGAAGTTGCCACAATGATTTCTGGTATCCCATCTTCGTCTAAATCTTCTGCAGCCAACAGATCTGCTGCATAAGATCCCAGATCAATTTCCCCTTGCATTCCATCTTCTCTGGCTTCCCACATTAGTATCAGCATATTATCTGTGGAGAACAGAATTTCCTTGTTCCTGTCTTCATCTACATCTGCAACAGCCACATCCCTCAAGTTCTGCATTCCAGGGCTGACCCACACCTTGTTCCCGTTGTTATCCAGAACATGCACATTCTGTCTAGTGAGTATCACAATCTCGGGAGTGCCATCCCCGTCTAAATCTGTAATCAGCATCTTTTTGATCTGAGTGCCAATGGAAACTGTCCAGTTCAAAGTATCACTGATGCATATGACGTCACGGGTTCCTACCAGAAGCTCTTTCTTTCTGTCATTATCCATATCTGCAGCTAGGGCAGAAAGCACCACTGTGCCAATGGGAGGATAATTCAAATTCTGTGCTGTATTCGACAGAACATGCAAATCTGCTCCTGAAACCAAAATCTCTGCTACGTCGTCGTCGTTCACATCTGAAATAGATACGTCGTTGATGGGAAAGGTGGAATCCCATCTCTGCCTCTTGTTTCCTCTGTGGTCCAAAATCTGCACTGCATAGGTTTGAATACCTGCTAGAGGGCGGATACTCAACCCCACAACAATTTCAAGAGTGCCATCATTATCCAAATCTCCCACAGCAATGTGTTGGATCATTTCACCTTGCTTTTCTGTACTGTAGGTTTTTTCCCAGTCTTTCACGAAAAAATCCTGAGCCACTATGGGAGCACAAAGTAAAGCTCCTATGCATAACGAAAGGAGAACTCTTCTCATCACCAAATCACCATGTAGCCTTTACTGAAGCCCTATATAAAGATTATTATCTGAAGGTTACTGAGGTTCAACCATATCCTTTTTGTCAAGAGTGATAATTCTGAGCTGAATTTCCTTTTCATCATGTTATGATCTCAGAATAACTAAGATAATTCTCTTTTATTTGCTTTTCTTATCTCTTTTTGTTGGAATTTCAAAATAAAGTACTTTCATTGAGCATTGTACAAAGAGGTGAACCAAAAAAGAGTGAATCCATCAAATGGCAAAAGAGCAACGCTTCCTTGAACCGCGGGGGTTTAGTGCGTAAGAACCCTTTTCAGTGAAGCTCACGCATTTCTCCTCTGTGCAGCTTTGATCACACAAAGTGTGAAAATGTGTGAAGAAATGTGATTCAATAGCAACCTTTATAAATGAGTACTCTTCAACATATCTATGGAAGTGCGGAAGAATGTTGCACTTGACCACAAACATGTGAAAATGCTGCAGCCCCTCATAGAGAAACACCAAGGCAATTTTTCTGCAGCTATTCGTGAATTGGTAGAGTTAATGGATCTTTTAAGCAAAAAATACGATAGTATCGAGACCTTAAAAGAAACTGTCTTAACAAAAAAAAGTAAACGGGACCAGTATATAGAGAATCACTATGGAATAGTAATCCCCTCTCAGATTTTGCACTGGCTGCTCAGCAGTCACCAAGATGATATACCGCCCAAACAGTATTTATTATTCTCGTTATACTCCTACTTGAGGGAGCAGGTCAGCCTGGATGTGAAGATTAATGAAAACCCCAAAGAATGGGAAGTATTACTCAACGAGTTCTACCATGATCTAGGATGGCCCATCGATATCAGGATCAGGTCCAGCAGCAACGTGATCACTGTAGAAGTGATCGGATTTGATTCTCAGATAAACAGGTTGGCATTCCTCATCAATGCAATGAATTTAGCCTGTGGATCGGTCCATTACAGAGTCATGGAAGTGGAAAACATCCAGACTGCCATATTTGCCACCTTTGAAGAGTGCGAAACAGAAAAAGAAGCTTTAGGAACTATTCGCCAATTCTTTGAGAAACCTAAATCTGTATCTGAACCTGTATCTGAATCAAGAGTCTATGAAGTGTAATTTCCCACATCTGTACAATTTATTCCCGAATGATCTTGAACCCATGTTCTGTAACCAGCAAGGGGAAGTAACTGGTATCTAGTCGTGAGCTTCTCATCTTGACACATCGAATGTACCGGTTGAAGGTATCTCCCGTCTCCCGCATGGTTAACCGTATAATACCGTCACACATGAAATCTTCTATTCCAAACTCTCCGCACAAATCGTTGTCTGAACGGGATTCAGCCACAAAAAAAGTGGTCATGCCCAGATTGCGGAATTTCTCAAAGAACGAGAATAACTCATTTCGAGGATTGGTAAAATTCACCAGAGAGTAGAGAGCATTCAACGAATCCAGTACCACAATTTTGCAGCCTTTGACATTTCGAATCAATTCTACCAGCCGGGAAATGAAATTTATCCACATATCATGGCCTTCCATGAATAACCCCTGATTCTCTTTGAACAGGTCTTTACGCATCTGGGTCAAATCAAGGATACTGAGCTTCTCTTCAATTGCAGACGCATCCATCCCCATGCCTTCCATGTGGGTGAGCAGGTTCCCTTTGCTCTGCTCTAATGTGATGTACAATCCCCTGATATCATTGGTAAAGACTTCGTTATATAGAATAGAGTAGGCAAATGTGCTTTTCATTGTCCCCGCGCTGCCACAAACAAGGATCATGTGTCCTTCAGGTATCCCTCCGTCAAGGCATTCATCGAACCCTTCGATGTGGGTTTTAACTCTTCTCACCTCATCACCTATCCTCGAATACTGTCCTCCCCAGATGGACAGCTCGTATTTACATGTTTTTTTATACTTCATGAATATAAAGATTGTGGTGCGATGAGTAGTATCCAGTGTGGAATACAGCTATTTTTTGAGAAATGCGATTTTCTCCAAAACACCACCTGTGAGAGAAGATTCTTAACAAAGCTGTAACTGAACTATTTACAATTCATGTACCGGGTACATCTTCTTATATTCTTATTTTTTCTCTTATGTGCCACAAGTTTGTGATTTAAAGAATATTTTTTTGAACTAATTTTCACTTATTTTGTTGGTGTGCAATTGGTTATATAAATCCTTTGAACCTATATATTTTTTAAAGAGAATTTTTAGCCTTTACTTATCAACCACCGGCACCTTACATATAAGGACAGCCAATTAGAATGTTACACGTGTAACAGAAGTGATACTCATCGATAAAATATTTCACATCAGTGTGCTGCCAGGGTTGTCAATGGCTGATTACCAACCACTCTAATCTCTTTTAATATCAAAAATTCAAAAAATAATTAATAAAGATAAAACTGTTACACATGTAACAAAGGTGAGACAGTATCTAAGAATTGGATACCTTCACACTACCATACTACCGAAAGCTTTATAAGGGAAGCTACTACTGTGCTAGTAACTTATAAAAGCTCTCATATTCTTTCCTCCATGAAGAAGGGTTGATGCCTAACTCTTTCGAAGGAGTGGGAAGGGAACAAGAAGTAGGCTGTACATGCTGTACTTCTTCTCTTCTCTATAATATCTTCAGAAGGTAGGGAAGTGCCCATAATGTTCCTATGGTGGAGCCAATGTTGGAAAAGGCAATCACCAGTAAAATGCGCGTCACTTGGTTTCTGTAAAAGTCTCTGAACCCAGTAATGTCACGCAACCCTTCAAAGTCTGCCACTTTGGGCTTTCTCACATACGCTTCCACTAACCCTGCAAACCACCCTGCTGCCAAAGCTGGATTCAGCGATGTGAAGGGTGCTGCCAGAAACGCAGTTATTATACTCAAAGGGTGCCCCATGGCTAAAAGAGTTCCCAGCGCAGACAAGGAACCATTGATGATGAACCACAACCACAAAATGTGTAACGTCATCTCTACGCCTGCTGATACGAATGCATACACCACAATGGCAGCAAATACAACAGGTACTGCATAACTGATGTACTTGAACCAACTCCTTCCTTGGGGAATTTCATCCAGCCCTTCCCGAGACACATAAGGCTGCCGCAGCATGTTCTTGAGACCTTCTACGTGGCCAGCTCCCACGACTGCCACTGTTTTCCCTTCAGATTCAAGAATTTTTGAAGCAATATACTGATCCCTCTCGTCGATTAACGCTTTTTTTGCTCCTGGGATTTCCTCTGCTAACTCTTCCATCAGTTCAGTAATGACATCTAAATCTTTTAATTCCTCTATTACTTCTTCCGTTTCTACGAAAAATCCAGCAACTAAGGCGTATAACAGTTTCAATTTTTCTTTTACACCCATACTTTTCCAGGCCCTTCGCAGCGTAACAGAGATGTCTCTATCCAGTAAGGAAATGGGGATATTGTACTCTTCTGCTATTTTTACTGCTTCCAGCATTTCGGCTCCCGGTTCAGATCCAAATTCTTCTCCTATCTTCTTTTGAAAGTTGCTCAATAACAGGTTGGCCAGAAACAAATAGGTTTTTCCTTCTTTGATGATCTTGAATATCTCTTGTTCTTCCCACTGCTTTTTCTCTGTTAATATTTCGTATCGTCTCTCACATAATTCGACCCCTACAGTGTCAGGCTTTTCTCTTTCAATAGTTTCTCTAACTTCTTGGACTGATTCTGGAGACACGTGTACAGTTCCCACCAGGATGATTTCTTTTCCGTCAACTGTGATTTTCTCCTGCATGGTGAAACCTCTTTTTTACTTTGACAGCTATTCCCTTTTCCATTTTGGTCATGAGGAATCCAGGGAGCACTGCAGTACCTGTACCTACTGGAGTATTTCCGTTTATAACCTTTATGATGACTTGGTCACCTGGTCTGATTGCAGGATCTGCAGTTATGACACCAGGACAGAAAAGATCTCCTTTTAAGTCAAAATCTATGGAAATAGTGTAATTGGTGGCGAGGGATGTTCCATGCTCAGTTAGGGATAAATCAGTGGTGTACACAGCCAGAAGGTCATTGTCTGATTCAATTACAATTTTTTTGAATCTGCCTTTACCTTTTCTTCTGACTGTCATGGATTCTGGGAAAATGTCTTCATCAAATAGGAAGGTAGATAGTGCTCTCATTTTCCGTTCCAAAAAGGGGCTCTTAGGTGTACCCTGGAGGTAAGAGGATAAGGTGTGCAGCGATTTTTTTGATAAAGGGGTGTCAACCACGGTGTTAATGATGTGAAAGGGTAAATCCTCGCAGATTTTTTGATACTCTTTTGGGAGGTGGGCGTATATTATGGGATCCTTCACTTTTTGAAGGATACTGTGGAGGAGGAGGGCAGCTTCTTTTGTCTCTTCGTGAGACCAGTGGCCTGTAACGGGGATGTCGTAGTTGACGTAGTCTTCTAATTCTCTGGGAACTACTCCTAAGGGGGATGTTAATACCAATTCGGTGATACATGCATTTTTTGGTATGGCGGTCTTGAATAGCCTGTGGGATTTTGAGGCAGAATAGGGCTTTTTGGCTGAACAGGGGAATAATACAAAAATGTTGGAAGGGGGGGTGTACCGTTCCCGAATTTTCTGGCGAAATCGTTCCACTTCTGGGCGGTACAAACTATCATTGGATATGTATAATTCTTTTTTCCTTTTGAATGCGGTATACTGTTCATTTTCTGTATAGAATTCTCTGTACAACAGTTTGAGCAGTCTTTTAGTCTTGACTGTGGAGTTGCACTCTTTTTCCAGGTATTCTTTGGTGGGAGTTTTGAGAAATTGTTGTAACGCAGCTGCATTTTCTTTTGTATAGTTGAAAAGATCTATACCAGCATTAAGAAAGATAGGAATTTCTTCAGGCTGAGCTTCTGTAAAGAGTAAAGATTGAGGATATTTCTTTTTGATATCAAAGATTGCTGAAAGTAATCGCCTTTCTTCTGGACAGAACAAAAAAAAGAGATCATAACAAGGAAGCTGTGAAAGGAATTTTTTAGTTAATTTTCTGTATTTCGTGATATAAACAGGGCATGCATGGGCTTTTTGATGAAGAAATTCAAGGTTTGCTGTGGTAAATTTCAAAGCAATATCCTTGGGAACAATATAAGGAATTCTGAGAAGTGATACAGTTTTTAAATCTGTTCTTACGTTTTTTTCATATAAAGTGGGCCTTTCTATGGTAATATCCTCTAGGTATAATACATCTCCTTTTACAGTTACCAGGTTTGGAATCGGTACTTTTTTCCCATTCCAGGTGAAGGTGCCGGTCCTGTATCCGTCCATAAAGGAGAGTGAAAGCATACAAATGTAATTTACTGAAGAGCTTTAATAGTTGTGGTATGTGGTTGGTGGTGAAAGGTATTGGGAGTGTCTTTGTCACTTGGATTCCTGAAGCAAAAGCTATATAGAAAACCTGGAGGCAAAAAAGAGATATAACCAAGGCAGAAAAATGGGAATGGTAGCCCTCTGCTCCTGATTGTCTGACCATTCAATATTATTTCAACGTTGTTACACGTGTAACAGAATTGAAAGAAATAATTTGAAAATTCTCTGGTTTGTACAGGAGATGGTACAGTTGCACAGGTTATCTCTTTTGAGGGTAGTAGTGAAGATGAGTAACGAGCTATCCACTCTTTGTAGGAATCAGGATTATTTTGTCATTGAGTGGTAAGGCTGAGAGGTACGCCGTTACAGAGCCTCCTTGATTTGTGTAAGCTACACCAATGTCTGTCCATTTGTTTTTACCTTCTATGTTTTTTACTGTTTTCACGATGTAGTCAGGTTTATTGTTCATGGGTTAACCCTCTTTTCTGAAGTTGCAGCCTCTGATGTTGATACAACTCGTGCTGAATGAGAAGTTTTGTAGTATCCTTTTTCTCCTAAGTGGAAAATGAGATGTCACTTTGGAAAGGCATATTACACTCTTTGCACCCTGGTGAATACACTTTTTGAACCCTTTCAACACGGAAAAGTTTATCAATTTTTCACAAATCAACAGTATATTCCAGTTCCCTAGAGATAGATTCCTGTGGATGACATTGGGAAATCCATTAAACTCCTGATAGGTGGGCACAGGATGCTCAAATTCAAGGAATGCCGCATACAATCTGTAATTTTCAGCAGGTTTCACAAAGATTGAAGGGCCCTTCATGATGGACATTTTATACATTTCCTGTAGATACCGTGACGCTTTACTCCTGGAGATACCTGTATTCTTGGTGATCTGGTACAAAGGGATAGAAGGATTCTCATACACTTGTTGATAGATTTTGTGATAGTCTTTTATTTTCTTTGAAGTGTCACCCATAGTACCACCCACCCAACCAGGGGTTCGAGAATTTCTTTTTCACTTGCTGATCCCAGAACACGGAAAATTGAATTTTTTCTATCCATTGGAACACCTCCCAACCAACTTTACCAAGTCTTTCATAAGCTCCACTATTTGTTGACCTTTCTCTGTCAGGGAATACCACTTCTCTCCATTCTCTAGTTCATGATCCTGGATAAGGTTAAAAAGTAGTAACTCACGTAGTCGCATATTCACTGTGAAGGTGTTTGTGACCTCTGTGAGATCTGTGTAAAATCCTCCTCCAGATTCTATGAAAGAAGAAAAATCGATGGAAGTGGAAGATGGGTAAATAAAGACAATCAGGAGGTGGAATCATGACAATAGACAAAAGAGATTTGGAAAGAAAGGAAAGACCAGAAATAAACCAAAAAGGGTATTTATCAGAACTATTCAACTTTGCATGTGTTTTAAGAGGGGAAGTAAGGCACCTGGAGAAAATCAAGGAATACATTGTACAGGAGTACGTGGACAGAGGGCTGGTCAAGCTGATCAGACCTACCTACGAGAAAAGAGAAATCTACATTGTGACAGATGTGGAATGGAAAGAGTACCAGAAACTGAAAGAAAAAGATGAGAGATTGATCGGATATGGATTTATGTGACGTGGGCGATACCATGATTGATAAAATGGAAAATAAACAGAGTGTCATCTGTCCTGTATGTGGGGGACTACTCAAAGAACAGCTGCCATGCATGGAAGGTGTACTTGGGGATTTATTCTGGGATACAAAGCGCATACGCATTGTAACTTCTGAAACGGTAGTAGAATGTGACTTTGACCACGAACGTGATGAAGAAAATGATAACTTCCCCCTAGAAGTGCCTCACCCATTGGTGGCTGACATCAAAATGTCATTTGACGAAGGAGAGTGTACTGCATTCGACATTTTAGAGGTACGCCTCGGGTTGAGTGACAGGGAAGGTGGTATGGAGAGTTCATCTGATAAAATCAATGAAGGAATTTATTTTCTGGGTGCCTATGGGACACCAGACGTTTTAGAGTACATCAAAACCCATCCTCAATGCAGAAAAGAGGATTTGGATGTTAAATTGTATGTGCAAATTTTATTGTTATCCATTACCGGAGCAACTGGCTTTCTCGGCTTTGGGACAAAAATAGTTACCCCTGTTCCAATTTTTCCAGGTCCTGCGGCGTGAGTATCACCTCTCTTGTGTGGTATTCTATCTTATATCGCTTTAGAAGGGATACGAATTTTTCTGCATCCT
>Ga0209636_10002863_pt1 | contig 17598 bp, 13 predicted proteins | sample DeeMarSWOR152_54_FD_187464 | JGI IMG/M metagenome (GOLD analysis project Ga0209636, IMG submission 187464) | Marine sediment microbial communities from White Oak River estuary, North Carolina - WOR-1-52-54 (SPAdes) (version 2) | ecosystem: Environmental > Aquatic > Marine > Intertidal zone >... | reverse complement strand
TTCTTTGACTACGGGAACTCCTTCATGAAGGCGATCTTCGATGCAGGGGTGAGAGAAATTGCAAAAAACGGGGTCAACGAAAAGGAGGGGTTCATCTTTCCCTCCTATGTGGAAGATATAATGGGACCGGGCCTCTTTGATTACGGCTACGGCCCATTCAGGTGGGTATGTCTGAGTGGAAAACCTGAGGACCTGGTGAAAACCGATAGGGCTGCTATGGAGTGCATAGATCCTGAAAGAAGTCCTCAGGACAGGGACAACTACCAATGGATCAGGGACGCTGAACGCTACAGACTCGTGGTGGGAACACAGGCACGGATCCTGTACCAGGACGGTGAGGGACGGGTAAAGATAGCGCTCAAATTCAATGAGATGGTCCGCAGAGGTGAGGTAGGACCGATCATGCTCGGAAGGGATCATCACGATACCGGGGGCACCGATTCCCCCTTCAGGGAAACGTCCAACATAAAGGACGGGAGTAATGTAATGGCTGATATGGCAACCCAGTGTTTTGCGGGAAATGCCTCAAGGGGTATGACAATGGTTTCCCTTCACAACGGCGGAGGAGTCGGTATCGGGAAGGCGATAAACGGTGGCTTCGGCCTTGTTCTGGACGGCAGCCCGCAGGTCGATGAGATCATAAAGATCGCGATGAGTTGGGACGTAATGGGAGGAGTAGCAAGAAGGGCTTGGGCCTGTAATGAGAATGCCCTAACAGTCTGCAGACGATACAATGCGGAACATGCCGGTACCGACCACATTACGATTCCCCATATCGCCGATGATGATCTTGTGAAAAGACTGGTAAGCCAGGCCTTTGACTCCCACCGCTGAATAGGTTTGTTTCATGAAACTGAATCAGACATATCTAAAACTCGTGAAGTAATCAATAGACACCACCTATAACCTCATGTGGGTGGGGAAAAAACAATCGTGTAAAGCGGCTCTTAAATAACTAATGCTTTAACTGTATGAATGATGGAGATACAGATGATGCGCCAGGGAACTCTCCTTATTAAAAACGCAGCGCAGGTAGTCACCTGCAGTGGTTTTGCAGCAAAAAAAGGAAAGGGGATGTTGGACTTGGGTATCATTGAAAACGGAGTGGTGGTAATAAAGGACGGGATCATACAGGAGGTGGAAAAATCAGATGAAATAGCGGGACGATACGAAAATGAGGGCTATGAGGTTCTCGACGCACGGGGCAAAGCCGTACTTCCGGGATTTGTAGACTGCCACACCCATTTCCTCTTCGCAGGTGATAGGGCAGAGGAGTTTTCATGGAGGCTTCAGGGACTCTCCTATATGGAAATACTTAAGCGAGGAGGAGGGATTCTCAACACGGTAAGCGAAACGAGGAGCGCTTCAAAAGAAAAGCTCTTTGCAACAGGGCTTAAACTGCTTGACCGTATGCTAAGCTTCGGCGTCACCACAGTGGAGGGGAAGAGCGGGTACGGTCTTGACTATGAAACAGAGATCAAGCAGCTTGAAGTGATGAGAGAGCTTGATGCGGCTCATCCGGTTGATGTGGTCCGAACCTATTTGGGAGCCCATGTGGTCCCCAGGAAGTACAAGAATCGGTCTGATTCATATATTGACTATATAATCGAGTCCGTACTTCCTGCCGTCGCTGAAAAGAACCTTGCAGAGTTCTGTGATGTGTTTTGTGAACGCGGTGTCTTCTCCATCCAGCAATCCAGAAAGTTATTGCTCAGGGCGAAGGACATGGGCCTGGGATTAAAGATCCATGCTGATGAGATTGCTCCCCTCGGCGGGGCAGAGCTCGCAGCGGAGCTTGGCACCGTTTCAGCAGACCACCTGCTGAGAGCTTCAGATGAAGGCATTAATAAAATGTCAGCCAAAGGTGTAACTGGAGTCCTCCTGCCCGGAACCGCATTCTGCCTTAAGGAAGAGTACGCCCGTGCCAGATATATGATCGATCAGAACCTCGCGGTGGCTCTTGCCACTGACCTTAATCCAGGAACCTTTTTCAGCGAATCAATTCCCCTCGTGTGTGCCCTTGCGGTCTTGCACATGGGTATGAGCGTAGAAGAAACGGTCACAGCGTGTACTCTCAATGCAGCAGCAGCCATCGGCCGAGCGGATCAAATCGGGAGCATTGATACTGGAAAATCGGGTGATATTATTGTGCTCGAATATCCCTCATACAAATACATCCCATACCGTACAGGGGTAAACAGTGTGGAGAAAGTGATAAAAAAGGGTGTGCTGGTGTATGATCGCATCTCCCATTAAAATCCTTTTTATTTTTTTATATTCCATATATATCTTCTGCTCAGCATATAATGTTCACGTAAGGTAAGCTCAATGTCCACGTTTATGCGTTTTTTTATTGCTTTTCTTTTGCTTGTTTTACTCATTGCAGGCGGAACAGTGGGCTATACCCTCATCGAAGGCTGGCCTATCACGGACAGCCTCTACATGACCTTTATTACCCTCACCACAGTCGGCTTTGGTGAAGTTCACCCCCTCTCAGAGGAGGGAAGACACTTTACCATTGTGTTTCTTATAGTCAGTGTTGCTATTGTCGGATATTCAATTACCATACTTTTTACCTATATATTTGAGGGAATCATTCTCAAAGCAATGCGGGAGCGCAGGATGAAACGATCAATAAAGAGAATAAAAGACCACTACATCATTATTTGAGGGAATCATTCTCAAAGCAATGCGGGTGCGGAGATGTGGGCCGAGAAGTTGCGCTGGAGTTCAAGCGGGCAAATGTTAAGTTTTTAATCATTGACCGCGAACCGGAGAGCTCCTCCCTTGCCCGGGATGAGTCTGTACTATTTGTGAAAGGCGATGCCATCGATGATGAAGTGCTACTCGAACTAAACATTGAGCAGGCCAAAGGACTGGTTTCAGCACTACCGGACGATGAATCAAACGTGTTTGTGGTACTCACCGCCAGGCAGTTAAATCCCCGCCTCACAATCGTATCCCAAGCCGAGGAGGAGCGAACGGTTCGCAAGCTCCTGAAAGCAGGAGCAAACAGAGTCATTTCCCCTTCTAAAATAGCAGGCCACCGGATGGCATCCATCATACTGCGTCCCTCGGTGGTAAACTTCCTTGATGTAATGGTGGATGGAGCCGCTTTCTCCATGAGAATAGAAGAAGTACCTGTGGAGACCGGCTCTCCTCTCGTGAATAAAAACCTCCGGGAAGCGGGCATCGGACAGCATACTGGAGCGATCATTGTGGGGATCAACGGTCCCGACGGGAGAACCAAAGTAAACCCCTCTGCGGAAACAACTCTTTCTACAGTACCCATTAGAGAGAACGATATACTGATTGCCATGGGAAATGAAGAGCAGCTCAAGCATCTCAGGAACTTTGTAAGACACGGTAGGTAAATCTCATTGCACAGACATCATTCGCTCGAAGTATCTTCGTTCTTAACCGAAGGGGTTGGGCTCTCCTTTTGCTCCTCTTTCTCCGCAGCCTCTGTCTTTTTTGCACCACCTGTACTGCGGGTTTCCTTGTTTGCCTGTGGCGGTTTAGCAGTTTTCTTTACCTGCGGCTGAGAAGCTACCTTACTTTTTTTCTCCTGCTCTTGCTTTTTCAACGTCTCTATCTTTTTTTCAACTGTTTTGATTTCTTTCTTTAACTTATCCACGCTGGCTACGATTTTTTTCACAGATTCATCAGCTTCAATCTGAGTAACCTTTTTCTTAATCAATTCATACACCTTTTTCCCGATTTCTGAGTAGTTTCTATCTATCTTATGACTCACTGTCTGAATCTGGAGCTTGAATTTTCCAATGCTAATGGCTTCGGTTGTTTTTTCCGCAACTGCAATAGCAACCTCAGGAGCCTTTTCGGCAATAATCTCAGTCCCTTTTTTCACTACCTCTAGCCCTTCCCGCAGTGCTTTCTTCATTTTATCAAATAACTTGGCCAAAGAATTTTCCTCCTTCTTTTATTAAATGAGATAATATCTTTCCTATTAATAAAAATAATATCACTCTTGATAGTCATCAATAATCAAAATTTGTGTTTACCTGTTTCTTACAACTCCTACCCGCCTACAAAGGTGAATAAGTACACAGCGGGAGCAGAAAGGCGAAACCGGAGTACATATATTCTGCCCGAAGCTCACAAGCAGGTCATTGTACTCGATCCAGTACACCTCAGGGAGTTTTCCCCTGAGCGCGAATTCCGTTTCTTCCGGAGTCCTGGTCTGCACGTATCCAAGTCGATTAGATACTCTGTGCACATGGGTATCTACACAGATTCCTGGCTTTCCGTAACCGAGAGTGAGAACGAGGTTTGCCGTCTTTCTTCCCACTCCGGGAAGCTTTAAAAGCGCATCTAATTCATCCGGAACCCTGCCATCATGCTCATCAATGAGAATTTTACAAATCCTGAGGATATTCCGGGCTTTTGTTCTGTAAAATCCAGCAGGATAGATTGCCCTTTCCACTACACCTGGATCAAGTTTTGCCATATCGTATGGATTATCGGCAATTTGAAAAAGTCTCATGGCTGCTTCTCTGGTTACATCGTCCTTTGTCCTGAGAGATATGACCGTGGAAATGAGAACCTTAAAGGAATCTCTTTTTTTCGAGATCTCGGTCACTATTGGTAGGTTCCACTTTTGATACTCTTCTCTTAATATCTTCACTACATCATGGATATCACTATCCTTCACTGCAGCTCCTCCTATATCCTTTTTGCGCTTGAGTAACCTAAAAATTAGTACTCCTCTCTCTATAAGGGATCCATTAAAGAATTAGTCGTTGGTGAACAGTATCCTGCTTCGCAGGAAAAGCTTGCTTCGCAGGATCGGGCACCAACTCAACAATTTTGAGCCGGTTTACCGGCGACTAATTAGTTCTTTAACTCATTAAATAATCAACACTTTTAATTTTATATCCTATTCATTTTTTATTAATACATGAATTATTCACCAAGAACTAATTATTTGATATATTATGAAAGAATGTATTAATTTATCCATGTTGCACTTGAAATTCTCCGCAGGAAAACACCTGCTTCACAAAAAGGGAATATAAACTATAAATTAATTCTTTAAGCTTCTATAGCTTATTATTATACCATTCGTAAGAGTTGGGCAATTTTTTTAAGCACAGTATCGTGTGTAAGTTCGGTATTTCTACTAGAGAAGAAGGAAAAAATGGAAAACAAGTTAAAAAACAGCGAACAGATTACCGAACTCCTGAGAGAAAAAAGGTTATTTGAGCTGAAAGACTTCCTGTCGAAGCTTCTCCCCATATTACCGAGCTTATAGAACCCCTGGAAATTGGTGAAAAGGTAATCCTGTTCCGTCTGCTCAATAAAGAGACCGCCGCAGAAGTGTTTTCCCTCCTGGAGCACGATGATCAGGAAGAACTGCTTACCCACTTCAGCACGGATAAGGTAAAGGAAATAGTGGAGGAGATGGACCCTGATGACAGGGCCGAGCTCTTTGAGGAGCTACCTGAGAAAATGGTAAAAAGGCTCATGTGGTTTCTCTCCCCCGAAGAACGTTCTTTGGTTAACAGGCTCCTCGGCTATCCTGAGGACTCTGCCGGAAGGCTCATGACCCCGGAGTTCATTGAGCTGAAAAAATATCGGACTGCAGAGGAGGCTATTCAGAAAATACGGAGAATAGGCCTTGATAAAGAAACGATCTATAACTGCTATGTCGTTGACGAAAAGGGGGTTCTCATAGGGATCGTGAGCCTCAAGGATCTTCTGCTCGCATCCCTGCAGACCCTGATATTGGATATCATGACCACCAATTTCGTATCTGTGATTACCACAGATGACCAGGAAGAGGTTGCCAAGGTGCTCGCAGATTACGACCTCAATGCAATACCGGTTGTTGATAAAGACAAAAAACTCGTGGGAATAATCACCGTTGACGATATCGTGGATGTTATCCATGAAGAGGCAACGGAAGATGTGTACAAGATGGCTGGTATCGAAGCACCGGATGAACCGTACTTCAGCACACGATTTTTCGTGCTTGGGAGAAAGAGAGCGCTATGGCTTGTGATTCTCCTGGTAACTGGCTTGTGATTCTCCTGGTAACGTCGTACCTCTCCTCTGTCGTTCTGAAGCATTTTTCCCCCATACTGGAGATCGTGATTCCCCTTGCATTCTTTATCCCTATGCTTACCGGCACCTGTGGTAATACAGGCATGCAGTCAGCGACCCTTATTATCCGCGGCCTTGCGACGGGGGAAATCAAAATGAAGGATTTTCTCCGATTGTTTACTCGGGAGATATTCATGGGAGGATTTCTGGGAATCATACTTGGTTTGTTTGCCTTTGTAAGAGCCCGCTTTATCGATGTCAATCCCTTTGTCGGAATCGCTGTTGGCACCGCTGTGTTTATCAGCGTCAATTCAGCAAATATCATCGGAACAATCCTTCCTCTCATTCTGAAAAAGCTCAAAATAGATCCAGCAATATCAGCTGGTCCCTTTATCTCAACAATAATAGACGTGACATCGCTTATCATTTACTTCAAAATTGCCCAGTTAATCTTCAATATTAATATTTGAAAGGTCATTATACATCAGCAGGGCCTTGACGATGATAAAAAGAGAAAAATCCCGAAATTCATAGTATAATGATGGGAATGAATAGAATGGGTATCCAGAAAAATAGCTTCATGAACCACTTCAAAATGAACGTTCTACTTGCCCCTTACACAACCTATAAAATAGGTGGCCCGGCAAGCTATTTTTTCGAACCGAAAAACCTTGATGATTTTAAACTATCGATTGGGTGGGCTCTTCAGCAAGACATTCCCTATTTCGTGCTTGGCGGAGGTTCGAATATACTAGTTCACGACAGCGGATATAGAGGACTTGTTGTTTATACAGGTGAGTTGAACAGGTTGGACATACGGGGGAACAATATAACAGCTGAATGTGGATTGGCCGTTGACCGACTCGTGGATGGGAGCCTGACCCATGGGCTGAGCGGCATAGAGTTTGCTGCGGGACTTCCCGGCACTATCGGGGGAGCGTTGTTCATGAACGCCAGAGCCTATGAAGGTTCGTTCTCGAACATAACAGAGCAGGTGCTTGCGGTAAGAATCGAAAAGAGGAACGTGAATGATGTGGTGTTAAAAAAAGAAGAGCTTGGATTCTCATATAAAAATTCAGTATTCCAGCTACAAGAAATCTACGTTTATAGTGCTCTTTTCTCCCTTGTTCCAGGCTCAAAGGATAAAATTCGGAAAGAAATAAAGGCGAATCGCAGCCGCAGGCGTGAGAATGGCCAGTATGACTTTCCCAATGCAGGGTGCATATTTAAAAATGACTACAGAATAGGCATACCAACTGGAAAGCTTCTGGAAGAGCTCGGTCTCAAGGGAAAAAGAATCGGTGATGCAGAAGTGTATGAGAAACATGCAAACTTCATCATAAACCGTGGAAATGCCGCGGCCGAAGATGTATACAGGCTCATTAAATTCATTGAAGGGGAGGTGAAAAAGAAAAGGGGAATTGCCCTTAAACGGGAGATTAATCTCATCGGAAACTGGCCAGGATTCAGGGATGATTATATTAAGTGAAAAGATTTAGAATTTAAGTTAGAGTGTGTTATATTTTCTATTGAAATGAAAAAGATATTTAAAATACTCATTATATTACCACTTCTGTTTCTCCCCATCACTATCCGTGCGTCTGCTCAGACAGGCGGAGTCGACAACGTCTTCTCATACGGGGCAGGGCTCCGTGCCCTCGGCATGGGAGGTGCATTCACTGCAATGAAGCATGATGCAACCCTCGCATACTGGAATCCGGGGGCAATGGCCTTTAACCAGTACAAGGAGATTTCCCTGTTCGGGACTCGTTCCATTGCATCTTCCTACTACGTTTCTGGCTTCTACACAAACCCCACCATAAACCTTGGAACTCTCAGTGTAGGGCTCATGGGCATTTATACAGGAGGAATCCAGTCGTACGATGAAAATGCATCCCCGATCACAGGTGCAAAGAGCGATTACCTTCACTATCAGATCCTCCTCTCCTACGGGTATAACTTCAAATGGGGACTGGGAGTGGGTGCGACAGCAAAAATCGAACAGATGAGAATTACCGATTACAAGGGCACCGGAGCGAGTTTTGACCTTGGAGTCTTCTATAATCTTCCAAAAAAACTGTCTTGGTTTTCCATTGGCGCCGTTGTGCAGGATGTGTATAGCACTGGAATTAAGTTATCCGAGGAGTTTGAACCGAATACCAGAATCTACAAAGCTGGAATTGCAACTACCTTTCCTATTGGTGAAAAGGGCAAAACCAACTTATCCCTAGCGTTGGATTCTCGTTTTTACTGGGATAACTACAATTCAGAAACCTCACAGCTCCTGTATGACTTCAGTATTGGAAGTGAGCTCTCACTTGCAGACCAGTTCATGTTCCGTGTTGGATATAAGAACTTTTCCCCTGATAGTATAAACCTCCCGGTAGGTTTATCCGTTGGCGCAGGTTTCAGGCGGTGGGGACTCGGAATCGACTATGCAGTTTCCTTTGAAGATCCAGACTGGCAGGGAACAATCGAGCTGCTCATGAGAATCGGTATAAGCTACAGATTCGGACGCAGCATGGATGAAAAGAAGAAAAAAATCGCAGAAGATATACGAGCCCAGATCGATGAAGGAATAAGAAAGACAACCGAAAAATATGAAGGTCAGCTGGAAGAGCTAAAGACCGAATATGACAGAGAAAAGGATAGGATCATTCAAGAGATTGATAAGAAATACGAAGAAAAAATCTCATCATTGGATGAAAGTCTTGAAGATTCCAAGCAGGAAATCGTCCGGTTAACCATACAACAGGAAACAGATAAAAAGTCTCTGATTGACGAGCTCACGCGTAAATATGAAACGGAGAAGAACACTTTAGAACAGCAGTTCGCAGATGATCGCTCATCCTATGAATCACGCATCACAGACCTGCAAAGGAAGTACGAGGAGGAGAGCTCGCTGAGGAGCAAACAAATTGTAGACGAGACATTCAAGTCAGAGAAATATGCACTCGGCCTCCAGCTGTATTCAGACGGTGAATATGAGGAAGCACTTGTAGAGTTTGAAGCAGTTGCTAGGTTTGATCCCAACTACCTTAAGGTACAGGAATACATCGCCCGGGTGAAAGCAGAAATGAGGGATGTAAGGACCTATAGTCCGGAGATCCTTACTATCTATTATAACGGAATTGATCTTTTCGTACAGAAGAAGTACGAAGAAGCAATTGTTGAGTGGGAAAAGATTCTCAAGATCGATCCATATAACAAGCTCGCGCGACGGAATATTAGAGAGGCACGGGAGCGACTGAAAAAGCTCAAAGAGCTCGGTATAAGCGAATAAAATCCGAAATCAGAAAAAGTGATTTGCTGTAGAACGATATCGAGGAAAGGCTAAGAGGAGGCCCCTTAATGAGACTGGATGCTCACTGCCATACAGATTGCTCGGATGGAAACCTCTCCATTGAAGAGAGAATCGAACTCATACGGCGATGTGGTTTTGATGCAGCGACAATTACTGACCATGACTTCATAAGCGAGGAACAGGTACGCCGTGCTCGTACCGCAGCCGGCGACCTCCCATTCATTCCAGGGATTGAGCTCACCCTCTCCTATCAAGGAGCAGTTGTCCACCTGCTCGGTTACTATATTGACTCTTCTAATGTAGAGCTCAAGCGCCATATTGCGCGGGTACAGAATCTGGACCAGGCTTATACTTCAATGCTCATCGAGCTGTTCCGTCCCCGCGGAGTAACATTTGGATTGGAAGACCTGATTTCTACTTCACTGCATACCCACTATTCAATGCGCTTCATTAAGCGCATGTCCTGTGAGCTTTATTCATACAATAAAAAACATACCATTGCTATTTTCCTCAGAGCACTTTCTTTTCTTGGAATGCGGTATGCCGATTTTTCACCTTGGCCGGTTCGTGAAGGAATCGACCTTATTCATTCTGCTGGCGGATATGCCGTGCTCGCCCATCCAGGAGGTGCTGGCAACCGGATAATGCGGGGGCTCGGATTCTTGCTCCACGAAGAGTCCCACATCCATCAGTATGTGGACTGGGGCCTTGATGGAATTGAAGTGGCCTGCCCTTCTCACTCAGGAGGTGAAAAGCTCTTTTATTCACGCATTGCAGATCAGTATAACCTGATTAAGACTGCGGGCAGTGACTGCCACGGAAATGACCCTCTCATCGGGGCCAGCTCAATGGGTACATTTTCAGATATTCCTGAAGACCTCTACGAGAGAATGTTTACCTATAATCAACTTCAAAAGTGTATTGTGTGAGGCGGGATAAAGACCATTAGCTTCAAGCGGTTCTGACGAAATTTTTTCATCGGCGAGCTTCGGAAAGAAAACACTAACTTTGAAGAATATCGTGAACTCACAAGGTTAAAGTTTATCAACTTTTCTCTTCTAATCAGACTTTTTTAATAGGCTTATCTCTTCGAATTTTCCACATCAACCACGTGCTGTGAACCCATAAAGTCTACTTTTTCATACATTTATAGTGAAGAATTATTACAAAATTGTAAAAAATCACCGCCAAAAAATTGAAATACGAAAAATTTGCGATACACTTATACGATGCACTATACTTAGTAGGGGCGTTCTGACAAGTTCACGAACGGCGGAGGGAATATGAGGTTATCCATCTTTAAGATATCTATCTTAATAGTAGGAATTGCAGTTCTTTCCACATCCTGTCTTCTTAAAAGGGAAGATCTTTACGATAAACTCAATGGTGACCCTACAGGGCAGGGCACCACATCTGATCCCACCGCAGGTATCACTGTAGATACAGGAGATGGGCTCCTTACAAAAGAGGACCTATCTTCAGACACCTTTTATGTTGTCCTAAACACCCAGCCTGCATCAACCGTTACAATCGGCTCGATCACAAGTAGTGACACAGGGGAAGTGTCTGTTTCTCCGTCAAGTCTTACCTTTACCACCTCGAACTGGGACGTACCGCAGGTAGTCATTGTCACTGGTGTTGACGACTTGGTCGAAGATGGTCTGCAGTCTGTTATCATTGACCTGGGGATTGCATCAGGCGGGGATTACACTGGTATCGTCCCCGGCGATGTGACAGTGTACAACCTGGACAATGAAACACCTTCTTCTCCTGCAGTAATAGTCATTACTAATGATGGACTTATTACAAGGGAAGGCCCTCCTGTTCCCACTTCTGATTCCTTTCAGGTAGCGCTGAACTCCGCCCCTGGAGCAAATGTGACTGTTGGAACCATATCAAGCACTGATACAGGAGAGGTCACCGTATCGACATCGAGCCTCACCTTCACCACAGCGAACTGGAGCACGCCCCAGACTGTAACTGTCAATGGCGTCGATGATTCAATCTCCGATGGAATGCAGTCGGTAACCGTCAACCTTGGAAATACCTCGAGTGCCGATCCTAACTGGAATGGACTTGGTATTACGCCCGTAACGGTACACAATCTCGACGATGAAGCGCCAAAGGGCATTAGCGTGCTTGCAGGATCAACGATGCTGGTTTCGGAAAACGGCAGCTTCAACTCCTTTGAGATCGTGCTCAATGCTCCTCCTTCAGCAAACGTCACAATACCGATCTCCTCGAGCGATCCCACCGAGGGGACCGTGTCTACCGGTAGTATAACGTTTACCACAGGTAACTGGAATACGCCTCAGACGATCAATGTGACAGGGGTCGATGACGCTGCTGCGGATGGAAACCAGAACTTCAGTGTTGTCATTGGCGCGGCTACATCGGGGGATAGTGACTACAGCGGTATGAATCCTCCGGATGTTTCATATATGAATATCGATGACGATATTCCCGGAATCACGGTGCTGGCAGGCTCACCCATGCTCGTCACCGAGAACGGTAGCTCGAGCTCCTTCCTGGTGGTGCTCAATTCTGGGCCCTCAGCAGATGTGAGCATCCATTTCCATTCCAATGCGCCGGATGAGGGTATTGTCACTGCGCCTGCTGGAGGCCTGCGCCTGCTGGAGGCACACTCACCTTCACGTCGGGTAACTGGTCTACGCTGCAACCCGTGACAGTGAGTGGAGTGAATGATACAGAAATCGATGCAAACCAGGCTTTTATAGTGGTCTCTGATGCTGCAAATTCTACAGATTCTGATTACAGTGGCATTAATCCTGTTGATATAAACTTCATTAATGCAGACGACGATTATCCAGGCATTACGGTGAATGCAGGCTCGTCACTGCTTGTATCAGAAAACGGCGGGTTCAGCTCCTTTGAAATCGTGCTCAATGCCCAGCCTTTAGCCGATGTGACTATACCCATATCATCCTCCGATACTACAGAGGGTACAGTATCCACAGCAACAATCACCTTTACCACAGCCAACTGGAGTGCTCCGCAGAGCGTTACTGTTACCGGCGCAAATGATGAGGTGGCAGATGGAAACCAGAACTTCTGGGTCGTTATAGATGCTTCATCGTCCGGAGATATGAATTACAACGGCATCAATCCGGGTGATATTACTTGTGTGAATGTTGATGATGATATTCCCGGAATTACCGTGAATGCAGGCACCGTTATGCTCGTGCACGAAAGCGGTACGTCAAAATCCTTCGATGTTGTTCTAAACTCAGAGCCTGCAGCCAACGTGGATATAGATGTTTATTCCAGTATACCTGCCGAAGGCACGGTCACAGCCCCTGCGTCAGGTACTCTTACCTTTCAACCAACTAACTGGAACATACCGCAGACCGTGACTGTCACAGGCGCAGATGATGCAGTGGTAGATGGAAATCAGCCCTTTACAGTCATTCAGGCGCAGATGATGCAGTGGTAGATGGAAATCAGCCCTTTACAGTCATTCTCGATTTTGCGGTATCAACAGACCCGAACTATTCAGGTCTTGATCCAGCTGATGTCGACTACCTTAACATTGATGGCGACACTACGGGCGTAAAATCCGTATCCGTAATTGCAGGCTCGACCATGCTAGTTTCTGAGAGCGGGGGCTCAGCCAAATTTGAAGTGGTGCTCACCGAAATGCCAACCGCAAACGTGGATATCAATATCTGGTCTGATACGCCTGCTGAAGGAACAGTCACCGAACCAGCTGCCGGTACAATCACCTTCACCCCCGCAACCTGGAATATGCCTGTTACCGTAACCGTAAGCGGCGTGGATGACTTGATTGCTGACTCGAATCAGCTCTTCACAGTTGTACTCGATACGGTAGCATCGGCGGATCCCGGCTACTCAGGATTTGATCCTGCCGACGTCTCGTTTGTAAACGTTGATGATGATACACCCGGTATCACCGTTCTTGCAGGCTCAGCGATGACCATATCAGAGAGCGGCACCACAAGCTCCTTTGAGGTGGTGCTCAACTCAGAGCCATCAGCCAGTGTGAGCATAGATGTGTGGTCTGATGACATAACGGAAGGTGCAATTACCACACCTGCATCCGGCACGCTCACCTTTACCTCTTTGAACTGGAACGTTCAGCAGACAGTAACAGTCACAGGCCAGGATGATATCACAGTAGATGGCAATGTTGGCTTTTTTGTCTTTCTAAATACCGCAGTTTCAACAGATCCTAATTACAACGGCCTTAATCCTGACAAGCCGAATGTTTCCTTCATAAACGTCGATGACGACAATCCCGGCATTACAGTAAACATCGGAGATGGTCTCATCACAAAAGAGGACCCGGTTACACCCAAGTTCGACACCTTTGAGATCGTGCTGAACTCTCAGCCAACAGACGTGGTAACTATTGGCCCGATCATAAGCGGTGATGAAAACGAGGTAACCGTTTCAGATGCGAGCATCACATTTGACACAGGAAACTGGAACACACCGCGCACCATTACGGTCACCGGTGTGGATGACTGGGTGGTTGATTCCATGAATCCACAGAAAATTCCCGTTGACCTCGGAACCGCAAGTAGTACCGATACAAACTACGATGGCATGGACCCGGGTGATGTCACGGTTTATAACATCGACGACGAAACAATGCCAGAGGTCATAGTCCTGTACGGCTCGTCCGGCTTCATCACCACAGAAAACGGGGCATCTGCTCATATCAAGCTGGTTCTGAACTCCCAGCCAACCGCCGACGTGCAGCTGAACTCAATAACGAGTGACAACGTGAATGAAGGGATTGTGGACACGCCCAGCATTATATTTACGCCTTCAATGTGGGATTCCCCGCAGACGATCATCGTCACCGGAGTGGATGATGGTATGGATGGTGATGGTAATATTTCCTATACTGTTGATTTCGGGTTTACCTCCAGCACAGACCCACTGTGGAACAACGTCGACGCAGGAGGCGCGAACCTCACAAACATCGATTTTGTCTCAACGGACGACTACCTATTGCTTAATAATACCGGGACTTTTACAAGCATCATCGGGAGCGGGAATGAAAAATTGATTACCTTTGAAGACATCGATCATTACGATACCTATGCACCCGAAGATGAAGGATTTCAGTATGTGCCCATAGGGTTTCCTTTCTACTATATGGGCCTGCCCCGCGACAGTGTGACCGTGTATACAAACGGGTTTCTGTCTTTTTCCCCCTATCACAACACTGCAAATATATTCGTAAACGGGTTCCTCTTTGCAGACAGTGCAGATACGGATGCAAACCTCTTTGTGGACATTCTCGCTCCCCTGTGGGATGACCTTACAACAGCAGATGCGGGGTGCAGTGTCTATTACGAAACCATCGGCAGCGCACCGAACAGGGTGTTCACCATCGAGTGGAGCAATGTCAGAGTGGTCGGCACAAACGACGTGTATACATTCCAGCTCAAGCTTTATGAATCAATGAACGTGATCGAGTTTGTCTACGGCCCAAGCACTGATGGAATGCAGAAGACAACAGCCTGCCTTGGAATAAAGGAGGGTACCGGAGGGGCAAATCATTTTATTGACGCAATAGATGGTGACAGGATAACACTGACATCAGCACCAAAATATGAAGATAAGGACAGAGATTATGCCGATATTCCAGTCATCAATTCGCTCATTAGTTTCGATCCAAACTGATACATGAAGGGTCCTCGCATATCTCTGGCCGCTTTTCGTCAAAAAAAAAAGTCGGGGCATTGTTTCCCTGCCTTTTTTTACAGCAGTCTGATTTTGCGTCATTCTTATACCCGGGCTTTATGACATATGCTCCAGGAAATCAATCCGGTGGCCTGATATGCACTTGCATCAGATCACCTGCGGTTCGAAAACCGATTTTTTTATAAATATTTATCGCTCTCCTGTTGCGTATATCAACAAAGAGCGCTATCTTTTCGTATTTATTAAACAGACGCTCAACATGAGCAGAAATGATCGAGCGTCCAAAACCTCTACCTCTGCAGGCTGGAACCACGAATACAGAGCCGATCTGGCAGGTGTGCTCGAAGCGCGCATTCACAGCAGCCATGGCAACAGGTTCACTGCCCTGGAACATGGCCGTAATTTCCTTCCTCTCAAGTCTCCTTTTCAAAGCGGCTTTCACCCTGAGACTGTGTATCTCTGATCGCTGCACCCCTAGCTCCTCCATCTCGTACTGGATCTGTAGGGGGAGCAGTTTAGCTGCCATTTCAGGAGGCGGCTGCATACAGGTATAGCGTATCGAAGGTATAAAACGATCCCTGGCAACTTCCATATATAAGTACTCTCTCCTTTTTATTACATCTATGCGGGCGTTTCTGAGGAAATTCTCCAGCCCCCTTCTCTCCCCAAAAAATACCGACGCATTTGGAAACTGTCGAAAAATAAATGCTTTGATCTGAACTGCTATATCCACACCTGTATCCTCTAAAAAAAACAGGTGAAAATACTCTCCGTTCTTGGTATGAACAATTCCTAGGATCCTCCCATGACTCTTAAAGCAGAAATTTCTGCAGTGTCTCTTGTACCCTGCAATGCCTTCATAAATGTAGAGATTCACGGAAGAATTTTTTCTTAAAAAATCTATAGTGGATGCACATCCCTCTTTATTCTTAATTTGGAGTACTTTCATGTTTATTTTATTCTGTTTACCATCCAATTAGAAACATATATCTTGTTTCTCTGAAGTAAGCTGTTATCATTACAAGAAAAAAATGAAAAGTAAGTTTTGCATCTATTATAGGGTCCATAGTAAAGTACATCAATATAAATGCTGGATAGTACAATAGAAAAAGTGCAAAAAGAAGAAAAAAGCACCTCCTTCTATGAGAAAGGCTTACAATTCGAATGTCTGAAATGCGGAAAATGCTGCTCCGGTTACCCAGGCTATGTGTATCTCTCTGAAACCGATATTGAACGACTTTCGGCCTTTTTACATGTAGATAGAACAAGATTTCTGGAAAAATACACGAGGCTCGTGCGGGTGTTTCATGAACAGCGCCTCTCACTCGTTGAAAAGTTTCCATATGACTGTGTTTTCTGGGACAAAACTTGCACCATATACCCTGCGCGACCTCATCAGTGCAGAACGTACCCTTTTTGGAAACGATACCTGGTGTCACGAAGGGAGTGGAACAAAATTGCCGAGTTCTGTCCGGGAATCAACCGCGGGAAGGTATACTCAAGGGAAGAAATAGACGCGCTGATTAAAACTACGCCTCGCTATAACATATTACATTTCTCTCCAGACTTTTTTAAATAACTTCAATGAAAACGCACATCAAACTGATTATTACAGGATTTGTCATTCAGCTCACTACAATGGCATTCGGGAGATTTGCCTACACCCTTATACTTCCGGCTATGATGAAGTCATTGGAATTTTCTAATACTCAAATGGGTATGCTAGGGATGGGAATCGTGCTGGGGTATCTTATGAACTGCCTGTTCAGTGGTGTGCTCTCACACAGAATTGGTGAAGAACGAGTCGTGCACATTTCTGTTGGTACTCTGTCAGTGGCACTTTTCGGCCTCGGTTTTTTCTCACGATTTGGGGTGCTCCTCGTCTTTTCTGTGCTGCTCGGTGCTGGTGCTGCGGGAAGCTACATACCCCTTGTCGCAATTTTAAACACCCACTTTCATGAGAGAGGTAAAGCCTATGGAATTGTCACCGGAGGCGTTGGAATAGGGACAATGTTGTGCGGTTACCTCGTCCCGTTGTTACTCGAGGTTTCGCAGGAAAGCGGATACAGGATAAGCTGGTGGGTTCTATCGCTCATAAATATCATGGTACTCGCACCTGCTCTTCTCTTTCTAAAAAATGACCACGTGAAAGAAAAAATCCATTCCGCACCTCAAGCTTTCAGAGGAATTCTTCTGCTATTTTCAAAGAATAGGCCCCTTTTACTCACTGGGGTTATTTACTTTTTCCTGGGTTTTTCTTACATAATTTATGTGATTTACTTTGGCGCTTACTCTATTGAGGAAATTGGCTTCTCAGAACGATCTACAGGAATGATGTGGTCGCTATTCGGAATCAACCTTATTTACTCGGGAATTTTCTGGGGGGCATTGTTGGACCGTTATAATAAAATAACTGTTGCAGTAGTAGTAAATGCATTATTAGCCTTCTCAGTTCTTCTCGTACTTCCCTTTAAACGAGAAGTCCTGTTTTATATATCCACTTTTATATTCGGTTTCTCGTTCATGGGCTTTCT
>Ga0209636_10002861_pt1 | contig 17600 bp, 7 predicted proteins | sample DeeMarSWOR152_54_FD_187464 | JGI IMG/M metagenome (GOLD analysis project Ga0209636, IMG submission 187464) | Marine sediment microbial communities from White Oak River estuary, North Carolina - WOR-1-52-54 (SPAdes) (version 2) | ecosystem: Environmental > Aquatic > Marine > Intertidal zone >... | reverse complement strand
GAAGGTGGACATAGCGGACGTTGTGGGCCTGCTCAACTACGTGTTCCAAGGATCCCCTCCGCCCACAGACTACGTACGCTTCATTGCGGAGTTCTGGCCTAGACCGAGTCTGTTTGAGAATCCTAACTGGGATTAAGCTACTGCTACTCCAGGACTTTCGGAAAAAGAATCACCTCCGCCTTCGGGCGGGGGTGATTTTTTTGTTCGCACCTTGTCCCTGAGCTTTTGGCTTTGAAATAGGCGGGTGCTAAATTCAAAATTTCCATTCAAAGTTAAAAATTGTGTGGAGAACTCCTCTCCCAGGCGGGTCTCCAGGATTCCCCAAATGGGGAAAAATCTCCCGCGCGAACAAAATTAGAAAATGTAATTAAAGAAAAACATCGAGCATCCGACTTCATAAGGGAGCATAAGCGAGCGCCGTCTATGGTGAGCAAGGTCAAACAACACCAGCACTGCAAAGAATAAACGAAAGACGTTACTAAAAGAACCAGAGGTTCTGACGTCTCAGAAAAAGTCCGTCCTCGTTGGGGTGGGGGCTTGTCCTGAAGGCTCAGCCTGAAGGGTTGTAACCCCGCGACCCTATGCGGTCAAACGACCCCAGACTGGAGCGTCCGCTCGTCCGTCTGGGCGGATAGGGGTGCAACCCCTATCCGATCAGGTGAGGTTCTGACGTCTCAGAAAGAGTCCTCACTATCATAAATTATACTGAGGGAGGTTAAGAGGTCTTCTTAAAATGCACAACAAAACCATCATTTTCTTGTTGTTATTCCTTCTTTTCCTGTTCTCTTTGCCCGTGTGGCTTTCTGAGTATCCACCTCTTACCGATTATCCCAATCACCTCTTGCGGATAACCATACTCAAAGAATTTGGTAACGCCCACTATAACTTTTCAGAATATTTTAAGCTCAGGAATTTTCCCGTGCCCAATGTGATCTCAGATTACTTTATATTGTTTCTTTCTAATCTTTGTCCTCTGCAGATTGCCGGAAAGATATACCTAAATCTTTACATCATCCTGCTCCCCTTGAGCTTGTTTTATTTCTTAAAGATCGTCGACCGCAGAAAAATATATCTGGGGTTTTTTAGTTTCTTTTTCATCTACAGCTTTTATTTTAATTCAGGTTTCCTGAATTTTTGCGGGAGCATTCCCCTCTTCTTCTTTGCTTTAGCCTACTGGTGGAAGATAAAAGAAGACGGAAACACCCTTCAATTCATCATCCTATCTTTCCTTTTCCTCTTAGTTTATTTTTCTCACATAGTGGCTCTCTGCGTTTTAATATGGGTAATCCCCCTTTGTCAAATTTTGCATTTAATGGGCAAAAAAAATATGATCAAAACTTGGGCTTCTTTGGCTCCATCTCTTCTTCTATTTCTAAGTTATCTTTCTTATTTGTTTTTCTTTTTAGAGGAAAGTTCAGCGCCGAAAGCCTGGGGATATGCTAGCCTGTGGGGGACGATTGCCAACTTCTTTCGATACTCGTTTATATCCTTTAGCAAAGTTGAAGCATTATTTTACTTAGTCCCCCTACTTTTGTTAGGCATCTTTCTTATTCAAACAATTCTTGAATATAGAGTAGTGCATGAGTTCAACCGTTTATTCAGGTGGAGAAAGCTGAGCCTGGAGATGACGTTTCTGATTCTTTCCTTTTCACTATTAATCCTGTATTTCGCATTACCGGTCTACTTTGGCGGATTATGGTGGGGAGTGAACATAAGGTTGGTTCCTTTCGTTTTCCTTTTGGGACTCGTAGCTATCGATATAACTATTTCGAGTAAATTTTTGAGGACTCCGATCTCCGCTTTTGTCATCTTTCTTTTGGTTTTGTTGCCTTTTTATACCTGGGAACAGTATAATAGGTTTCAAGAGGATTTTCGAGACCTAACTTCCGGTATCAGCTATTTCAGATCAAGCCAAACCCTTCTGCCCCTGATGATAGAACCCGCTGGATTCTCATATAATACCTTTCCCTTTTGGCATAGCTGGGCATATTATCATATTGCCAAAGGAGGAGCGGGACCCTATCTATTTTCAGATCAGCAACAAAACGTATTTTACATAAATCAATTACCACGTCCTCCTGCACCCACCTTCTTTAAACCAGAAGATTTTGATATAAAAGATTATCTCCGAACCTATGAGTATGTGTTGATCTGGGGTCATAACCTTTTGGTGGAAGAAAAAGTGGAAAACCATTACTCTTTGATACATAGCGAGGGAAAGTTAAAACTATATGAAAAGAGCGAAGAGGAACAGAAGATAACAGAAAGATAAAACTAAATTGCATGGTTTGTGAGTAATGAGAAACAGAAAGCTAACATTTCTGGTAATTATTCTTTTGATAATCTTCTCCATTCCCATCTGGATGAATAAATTTCTCCCTCTAAGCGACTATCCCAGCCATCTTTTGAGCATTGAGATAATCAGAGAGTATGATAATCCTGAATTCAACTTTAAAGACAATTTTGTGATCGATTGGAAACCGATCCCCAATTTGGCTTCTGATGTTATTATTCTTCTTCTCTCCCATCTTTTCCCGATTCAGACTGCAGGGAAAATCTATCTTAACTTATTCGGGATTTTGTTCGTCTTAAGCATCTTTTACCTTCTGGGGGCAACCGACCGAAGAAAAATTCTTTTGGGTTTCTTTGGTTTTTTGTTTTTTTTCAATTGGTACTTTAACAACGGATATCTGAATTTTTATGGAAGTCTTTCCATATTTTTCTTTACCTTGGGTTTTTGGATTAGATCACCTGAACCCAAAAGCCTCAGAGGAACTTTGATCTTTGGACTTCTGACGGTTAGTTTGTTTTTCTTTCATCTATTTTCCTACTCAGCTTTGATCCTTTGTTTAATTATCCTGGGATTCTTTGAATTGAAAAACAGAGCCAAAATAAAAAGCACCTTCCTGGCACTTATTCCCTCATTGCTTCTATTCTTAAATTATCTCTTTGTTATAAAAGCAGGCTCATCCGCAAATCGGGGTGTAGATTTTTCTTCTCCTAAAGATTCAGTAATTCATTTTATTCTCTACACCTTCGTAAGTTTCTCCAAGAAAGACATTTTGTTTTATCTTATTCCCCTTTTAATCCTGGGGTATCTTTTGATTCGCAACCTCTGGTCAAATGGAAAAAATAAGATCGAAAGAAGGTTGTTTTGGCTATTTTGGGGGTTGGTGATGGTCTATTTCATTTTACCTTACCAGGCGGCAGCGGTCTGGCCCTTCAACGTTCGGCTCAATCTATTTATCTTATTCATAGGTTTGGCATCGGTTAGCATGCACGACATTGAAAAAGCCAAGAAGCTCATTTTACCCTCGGCTATTGTTTTCTCAACAGCCTTACTTATTTACACCTCATTTGTTTATTCCCGTTTGAGTAAAAAGATAGAAACCTATACCTCCGGGATAGAATACGTTCAGCCCAATAGAAACATATTGCCTTTGAGCATAGAGGTGTATGAAGATTGTGCTACCATAGCGCCCCTCAGTACCACCTGGGCGTACTATCATATAGCAAAAGGGGGTGCGGGTCCCTATCTATTTCATCTGCCCCATGGACAGATCGTAAACTACAGAAGGCCGGTCAAAGAAGTATTTCCTGCTCCTAGTTTATATCCTTTGAGAATAGATGAATTCGATATGGCTAAGCATTCAGATCCTTATGACTATTTTTTGATCTGGGGAGATTTCCGCAACCGGGAAAAGGAACTCGAAGGAGAATTTGAGTTATTGTATCAGAACGGAGACTTGAGGCTCTTTGAGAAGAAAAACAAAAATCATCGGCTGGCACTACCCCGATAGTTGTTTATTTTTTGAACATTTTTCAAAAACTAAACACCTGGTTAGAGGAAATCCTTGTTGTAAAGAAATCTACGGTTCTAATTATTCTCATACAGAGATCTCTGAAAAAGTCGTCTTTGCGGGGCTGGGAGCCCCGCCTACGCGTGATTAAGTTGTTTAACACCCAACCGCGTAAAGCCGGCTCTTAGCCCGCTTCATTCCGATACTCTTTCAGAGGTCACATACAAAAAACTTGACTATATCTAAAAAGTCGTTAAATTTGGCATAAAATCTGCAATGTTATTTTGTTTAAGTAGGTTTTAGCTGCACCCGACTAAAAACAGAAAGAGGAAAGAGAAATGCTTAACCTAACCATAAAAGAAAAAATCATAGAAATCTTAATGAGAGAAATAATTCAACTTCGTTCACTACCACGAGCTTACCTAATGATGGTAGTTTTAGGATTAATCATTTTTACAGGGTTTCACTCCTTGAGTTTCGCCACCACTTACTATGTCAAGCCCACGGGTAATGACAATTGGTCGGGCACGTCAGTTGATTCCGCCTGGCAGCATGTTAAGTTTGCTTGTCAGATGGCTACTGCCGGAGATACGGTCTTTATTCGAGCCGGCACCTATAATGAATCCAGCGGTATCAATTGCTGGCCCGGACCGGCAGATTGCGGAACTTTGTATCCCAGAAATAACGGTACTCCAGGCAATCCCATCGTTTTTAAAGGTTTTCCCGGTGATCCCCTCCCGGTAATTGAGGGAAACAACGGCACCAGGTATGCAGTGAGCCTCAACGGTAAAAGCTACATCGTCTTGGATTCCCTTGAGGTTAAAAGAGGCTATCGGGGAATCATGGCATGTGGGCATGATCTGGTCATCAAAAATTGCGTATCCGACAGCAACTCCGGTCCCGCATATAATAACACCGGAGGGGTGTGTATTCTGTTCAACGACGGAGGCACAGCTTATAATATTCTGATCGAGAATTGCACATTTTTCCATAATTACGATCCTGTAGGAGGAGCAAATTGCAGTGGCATCCATATCTATAGCGCAGAGAGTTGCACCTTAAAAAATAATATCATTTATGATCAGACCATTGGAATCTATATTAAGGGAAACATGGTGGGAAACGGGGGTTACAACGACAGCATCTATGTTCATGACAACGTCATTTATGATGTAGGATCTGGGATTGAGGTGCATGGTCAAGGAACTATGCGGGACATCTTTGTCTATAATAATATTATCTACAACTTCAGCGAGGATGGACTTTCGCAATCGATAGGCAGTGCGGATGGACAGGTGACCAATTGCGTTTTTTATAACAATGTAGTAGATGGAGGCGGAAGAAATAACCGAGGCTTTGCCATCCGTTTCGGAACAGACAGTACCAGACTTTATAACAATATATTTTATAACTGCGGAGATAACGGAGGAGATTACAGAAGAGAAATGGCGGTCAAAGGTGAAGAGCCTACCACCCATTTTATGGAAGACTATAATTGCGTCTGGGATACTAATGACAATTTGCTTTATTATTGGATTGGTTCAAACTGGACCCTTTCCCAATGGAGAGCCAACACCGACAACGGAGACCATACCATTTCCCAAGATCCGCTTTTTGTCGATCCAGCCAGTCATGACTATCGTCTTCAACCAAGCTCTCCATGCAGAGGCACAGGTTTAGGGGGTGTGGACATGGGAGCATATCCCTCCCCACCCTCAGACACCATCCCTCCCACCATTTCTGATGTGGGAGCATCCAACGTGACTCATAATTCTGCCACCATCGGTTGGACCACAGATGAACCGGCTACTTCACAAGTGGAATATGGCCAGACCACCAGCTATGGCTTAAGCACCACTTTGGACCCTAATTTGATTACGACTCATAGTCAAGACCTGACCGGATTGTCCTCCAACATCTTATATCACTATCGAGTGAGATCCAGGGATGCCGCGGGCAACAAGAGGATAAGTTCAGATTATACCTTCACCACAACAGATCAAGATACCATACCTCCCGTAATCTCCAATGTGCAATCGTCAGGGATGACCCATAATTCAGCCACCATTAGTTGGGACACGGACGAGCCAGCTACTTCGCAGGTGGAATACGGTCTGGATATATCTTATGACAACACCACCACAGAAGACTCAAGCTTAGTTACCAGTCATAGTCAAGTTTTAACCGAGCTTGATGCTGATACGACTTACCATTACAGGGTGATTAGCAGGGATGGTCAGGGCAATGAGGCGGTAAGTTCCGATTATACTTTTGCCACTGCCGGTAATTCAGCAAATTTAGCCTTAGGGATAACTGCCAGTGTTGATGGTACTTATCCAGGTTACACGATAAACCCGATAACTGACGGAGTCATCGATTCCTATGGCGGCACCGCCACCACCTGGGCTTCAGACGAAAGTTCAACTTTGCCCCACTGGATAGTCATTGATTTTGGAGAAAATCACAGAGTAAATAATGTAACCATCTTTTGGGCTTGGAATGATTATCAATCCCAGTGGATGACTTCACGGGAATATCATATTCAACACTGGGATGGGTTTGATTACCTGGATGCCGCTGTGGTGACAGGTCCTCCTATTGGTAGTGTGACCATCACTGCCTTTCCAGAAGTGATCACTTCCAGGATAAGGGTCTATCAGCCTGCTAACATGGGACCGGAGTTTTATCCCGAGGTCATCTGGCTGACCGAATTAGAGATATACGGACTCGGTGATACCGTCGATACTACCCCCCCAACCACAGAAGGTCACAATCCTGCTCCAGACGCGGTGGATGTCCCTATAGATGTAAATATTGTCTTTCATCTCACAGACAGCGGAGAGGGAGTGGATCAATCATCAATCGGAGTGACTGTTGAAGGTGAAGACGTCAGTAGCTCTTTAGACATTCAAGGAACTCCTTTTGATTACACAATCACCTATGATTCACCTGTTGACTTCGGTTACAGCCAAGTTGTAGATATTACCATTGATGCTCAGGATTTAGCTTCCCCGGCCAATGTTATGACCACATTTTTTTACTCGTTTACTACCCAAGCGGAGCCCGATACTACAGCACCCATTATCTATAATGTTTCCTCAAGCAACATTGCTTTTGATTCTGCCACCATTACTTGGGGCACGGATGAGGCCGCCACTTCACAAGTGGAATATGGTTTGACCACCAGCTATGGCTTCAGCACCCCTTTGGACACCAATCTGGTTACGACTCATAGTCAAAACCTGGCTGGATTATCCTCCAGCACCCTATATCATTATCGAGTTAAATCCAGGGATGTCGCTGGCAACGAGAGGATCAGCTCGGATTATACCTTCACCACGTTGGCACCTCCGGATACTACTCCCCCAATAATCTCCAATATTATCGCTACTGAAATAACTCGCCGTGAAGCTACAATCGGTTGGAATACTAACGAGGCAGCTACCTCCCTTGTAGAGTATGGTTTAACTCCAAGTTATGGTTCAAGCACCGACTTGGACACCCACTTGGTGACTGATCATAGCCAGCGTTTAACCAAATTGCGCCCCCATACACTTTATCACTATCGGGCCAGGTCAGTGGACGGAGCTGGCAATGAGGCAATAAGCCAGGATTATACCTTCCCAACTGCCCAAAGACCTACGAAACCACGTCCCATAAGTCCTCTTGACGACAGTACATTAGGAGTGCCTAATCCGGATTTAGTCATTTTGAATGGAATAGATAGCTTAGGTTTTGAGTTGTTACATCTTTTTCAGATTGACACTACAATTGACTTCAATTCTCCCAATATGCAGGAGTCAACTCCTTTTGGATTAGGATATGTGGATGATTCCACCACCCTATGGACTGTTCCACATGAGCTATCTGTTGGTACCTACTACTGGAGAGCATACGCTTATACGAATACGTCACCCAGCGATACCAGCGATCCAAGTGAAGTATTTAGCTTCAGGATAACCTATACCGATGCCATGGACACTGCTTATCAATTAACTTTAGATTATCCGTTGCAAAACGACACGGTTCCCACCATAAGGCCAACTTTGGTGGCTCGATTGGTTTCGGGTGGTTCGGAAATGAACCTTTTGAGTTGTCAGTTTGAGGTAAGTGAGGATCCTCACTTTTTAAATAACCTGCTTTCATCCGATAGGATAACTTTTTACGGGGATAGAACTGCCCGCTGGGAGGTGACTCAAGATTTAAAGCAGAATACAAGATTTTATTGGCGAGCAAAACTTTATTCACAGGATAGACTTTTGGACATCACTCAAACCTCCACAATATTCACTGAAACCATTCATGTCTTCCCTAATCCTTTTAAGCCTTCTTTAGGTCATTCCCATGTAACTTTCCGCAACATCCCCTTAAATTCTACCATCAGAGTCACCACGATCTCTGGCGATCTGGTAAAAACCTTTGATGGCAACCAACAAACAGACGTAGTATGGGATGTGAGGAGCGAAGATCAAAAGGAATTGGCTTCTGGAGTTTATCTCTACCAGGTTTCGCACAGAGGAAAAGTAAGCTCGGGCAAAATTTTTGTGATTCGCTAAATGAAAGTCCTATTTATTAATCCCTCCAGCTTGAATTTTTCCACCATTTAAGATTTTCCCATTTCCATTACACTTGTTGAAAATGCTTACCGATAAAATTATAAGTCAAGGTACCAGAGGAGGTTTTTGAAAAATCAGTTGAAAAGGATGATTTGGAGTGTTCACCTTTAGGTGAACCATATAAAGCTCTTTGGCGTTCAAAAAGTTTCAGGTCAAGCTAAAGTCGTAGATCCCGACTTGGCGGGGCTTGACACTCCATAGAAGCCTTTTGCAATTTGACTTACACAGAGATTTTCATAAGATATCTTGACTAAACTCAGATCCTTGTTATATTGAATTTAGGGGATAAGAAGTATTTGGGCATTTCCTTGAGAGGGGTTTTTGCTTGATCAATTGCTTTTGGCAAATAGAAGGGGAATATTTTAACACGTATGCCTGAAGATGAAAATGAATGATCAAAAAAATGAAAGATTTGAACTTTTCGCACAAAACATTACTCGGAGAGATTTCATAAAATGTTTGTCTAATGCCACGGTTGGATTCAGCCTTTTTTCTCCTACAATTTTTAGCTCCTTCAGTCAGGAGCTTAAAGCCTTCACCCCAGGCTTAAGCAGAGTGGTGGTGGTGGTTGACCAAAATGCCACTTCTGGTTCAACCATAAACCAGGCAGTTGTGCAAACTATGATCGATGAAGGGATAAGGGTTTTGACTGGCATCTCCTCTTTAGGAGAAGCCTGGTTATCAATTTTCCCCGGGATAACAGACTCCAGTATAGTTGGCATTAAGGTGAACTCCTTCAATTATAAACTGCCCGCACATCCGGAAGTTGCTTTCGCCACCGCCAACAGCATAGAAAACATGCAGGTGGGCGGATCCCCATTCAATCCCAATAACATTATCCTCTGGGATAGACACGATGGTGAGCTCACAGCCGCAGGATATATCATAAACACTCAAGATACGGAGGTTAGGTGTTTCGGCACTCAGAATCCCGTGGCTGGCGGAAATGATTATTCGGTTGATCTGCAGGTTCACGATGTCATCACCCATCCCAGCAAGATAATCACAAACTTCTGCGATTTCCTAATCAGCTTAAGTTGTCTTAAAAATCATGAGCATGCCGGGGTAACCTTGGGCATGAAAAATTATATCGGGGCTATAAGCGACTTTAGCCTTATGCACCCCAACTATTGTGATCCCTATATCCCCGCCTTGTTACGACAGCTTCAGGACCTTTTCGGAAACATACACAGGATAAGTATAATTGATGCCCTTTTCGGGACAAGTGTGCATGGACAGGGAGGACACCCAGAATTCACTTATAATGGAATCATCATGGGAACCGATCCGGTAGCGGTCGACTACGTCGGTATGAGAATATTGCAGGATCATGGTTGTCCCACGGCTGGCAACGCTCATCACATAGCATCTGCCACAGCTGAACCGTATAATCTTGGAACCAATGATCCAGAGTTAATAGAACTGATCACTATAAACGATCCCTCTGATATGGATGAGGAAGAATCGGAGGATACGCCAAAAGATTTTCAATTGAATCAGAATTTTCCCAATCCTTTCAATTCCGAAACTCAGATTAGCTATTTTTTGCCGAAGAAGTGCAACGTCAGACTTACTGTATACAATCTAACTGGACGAAGGATAAGAACGTTGGTCAATGGTCAACAAGAAGCTGGTCTTGCCAAGGTTTGCTGGGATGCTAAGGATGATTATGGAATGCCAGTAGCAAGCGGAATATATTTTTACGAACTGCGAGCTGAACAGTTCACAGAAACTAAAAAGGCATTACTGCTTAAATAGAACGGCACTTTTTTCAAAAAGTTCTCGTAGTTTTCAGCGTTTCTCAAAGTCCCATTGAATTTATAAGGTCTTCTCCAAAAGAGTTGCCAATGCTTCGATTCATCGGTATCAGGAGCAACTGTTTCCCGAATCATTTTTCTTCCTTTAAAGAAGATGTGGGCATAGCTCCTTGTGGATGTTATCATCCACAGGGGATTCATTCTGAAAGAGATTCGTATGGATGCTTCGCAAGGGCTGGGGATGACGGAGCCCCCCACCCATACGGGCGCTCGTCTGGGATAACATCTCCAACGAGCAGCACGGCGCCAATTTCTGTTTGAGAAACAGTCCCACAAAGTCCCGATGCAACAGGAAAAACTTTAGAATAATTTCTAATAGGGAAAAAATGATTTGGAATTTAATTGATATTTTATTATTAGTTTATTCGATGTATAAATTGCTTTTAGTTATCTCAGGTTCTTGACACAAATTCGTATGAATGTGCGTCCCGCACTTTGCGGGACGAGCATACGCTTTTGAAATCTTTTTGAAACCACTCATGGAGAGATTCTCTCGGGGAAAAACATACCAGGAGGTGCAAAATGAAAAGATATCTTCTAATTTTGGTGATTGTTTCTATACGTTTGTTTGGATCGTCGCTCTCTCTTTTCTCTCAGACTTCAGTTCGACAGGCTCACTATTCTACTGATGAGTCTGGTCTCAAGATGCATTCGCAAAAATTCATCATCTATTATGGGGAAAAGGAATCGGGTTTTGAGGACTACTCCGTCTCCATCTCGGAAGGAAAAATCAGGCTCACAGATCAAGCCAAATTCAGAGTGATGGAAATGGGTTTTGCGGTCAATATGGATTTGGTCCTGGATACCATGCTTCTTCCACAGAGCCTCCATATGGATGGAGAGGTCTATGGGGAGGCGTATCAAGTCAGCATTGAGTTCTCCGAAGGAAAAGCTATAAGCCATACCAGCAAAGATGGGGATACCTCCACCACTGAAGTTCCCATACACAAGGATGCCCTGATTTTGCCCAACGGACTTTTCTACCCCTACACTTTCTTGGTGAAGAGATACGATTTTAAAAAAGGAGGAACGCAAGAATTCTTTGGGTATATAGTTCCTCAGGTGGAGGTGTCGGTTTCCGTTGAAGAAAAAGGCAAGGAGAAAGTCGACTTTGAGACTGGCTCATTTGAATTGGAAAGGCTTTTGGTCAGCTTAGGCGGAGCATTGGGGGTTAATCTTTGGTTGGATGAGAAAAGGCAATTGATCAAACTGAGCATTCCTCTGCAAGGCATAGAAGCATACAAAGAAGGCTATAAGCCTGCACCAAGAAAGGCTGAAATAGATACCTTGCCCAAAAATTACACCTCAGAGGATATCACATTTAAATCCGGGAAGCTCAAATTAGCTGGCACGGTAACCATTCCCAAGAACGGAGAAAAGAGACATCCTGCTTGTATCATTATCTCAGGCTCGGGTCCGCAAGACAGAAACGGAAAAGTTCCGGAGATAGGCTTTTCGGTGCAGTATAAAGCCATCGCTCATTCACTATCCAATTCAGGCATCCTGGTCTTAAGATATGATGAAAGGGGGGTGGCCGAAAGCCAAGGTGACTTCGAAACTGCTTCCTTATCGGATTTCGTCTCCGACGTTAAAGCCGGGATTGAATATCTGCGATCAAGATCGGATGTGGACTCAAATCGTATCTGTCTGATCGGGCACAGCGAAGGAGCCATAATTGCTCCCATGATCGCCGCTGGCATGAACCGTACGGTTCATGCCGCCGAGGACAAGAAGATTAAAGCCATCGTTTTGATGGCCGGGACAGCGAAACCCTTAGATCAGGTAATCACCGAACAGCAGGAATTCGTTTTGAGCGAAGGGAACATCACCGAAGAGATGGTAGAAAAAGCAATTGAGGAACAACAAGCATTCTTTGATTGGGTTAGAGGAACAAAGGAATGGAAAGAAGAAGAAATGCCCCCACAATATAAACAGCTAAAAGGCAAAAGAAAATGGTTTTTGGAACATTTCAATCACGATCCTTTGCAAACCATCACCGAAGTTAAATGTAAAGTTTTGATCTTGCAAGGCAAAAAAGACAAACAGGTTTTTGATCTACATGCAATAATGCTTTCCAACGCTCTTAATAGAGCCGGACATCAAGATCATATGGTAAGGATCTTTCCGGATTTAGATCACCTCTTCTGCAAGACTGAGGGCGAAGGCGATTATGCTGAATACGCCAACACCGAAAGACCGATAGACCCTGAATTTTTAGATTTCCTCGCCAGTTGGCTTAAAAAAGAATTATAAATCGGATATGCCTCCCCACGCAAAGCTATCCGATCTCAAGAGCCATTTCGCAAATGAAACCGCGTCTACAGCATCTTCATAGGCCGAGGTCCTAACCTAGTTTGATCAGTGATAAAGCTTACCTGAGTATTACCATTTTCTTCGTGTCAATTAATTCTCCAATATCAATTCTGAAGAAATAGACTCCGCTGGCAACATCCTGTCCCTGTTCATTCTTTCCGTCCCACGTTACTTCATAATCGTCTGCGCTTTGCCGCTCGTCCACCAAAGTCTTTACTTGCCGCCCTAGAAGGTTATAGACAGATAATTTCACAGCGCAATCCCAGGGTAAGGAGTATCTGATGATGGTCTCCTGGTTAAAGGGGTTTGGATAATTTTGAAAAAGACTGAAATATTCATCAGGAAAGGGCCAGGTACTCCATTCCACATGAGCGATTCCAGTGGTTGGGCACTCACCATAAAACATTTTCACGTTGAATCCGTTTTCGCAATAGTCACCTTCATATTCAAATGGCGAAAAGCAGGTTCTGAAACAAAACCTCTCCGGGATCTTAAACTCGACAAATGATAATTCCTGGGGCGCGGTCACCAAGATAAAATCACAACTCCTTTCCGTCTGCACTCCATCAATTTCCAAAGTCAACCTGGCCTCATCACATCTTGGGGTACCCCACCAAGAAAAGTGGCTTAATTGCGGAATTAGGATATAAAAGCCTTTCTGTTCACCGAGATTAGACGGTTCAACTTCTAAAACATCAATCTCACGCCTCGAACCCCATACGGTCTCCAACTTAACCAGAGCATTGGTGTGCTCATTTGGAAACCAGGCATAAAATGGGGCAAATGGGTCGGCAACCTCAACATCCAGGTCTATTGTTCCATAAAGGCGGTAATCAAATGCGCCATCCTCCCTGTCTCTAAATTCTATGGTTATGAACTCGTATTCGATTAAGTCCGGAATGTACTGTCGATGCTCTGTAATCAGTTCAAAAGATATCTTTTCCTCTAATGTATCCGTTTTTCCATGCGTGGGCAAACAAATCTTCAAGGGACGGAATCCCCCCAAAGAAGGGGGGTAGTACACGATATGACTCCCTTTTCCAATTGTCCTCCAATTAGGATAACTCTCCTCCTTCACCTCGATTTCCCGGTTGCAGGTGATGTCGACAAATTCAATGGTATCCCCTATCTCTCTGTAAGTCCAATAAGAGTCCCTCCGACTTTTATACAAAATTTCGCCAATATTTTGATTCAGATATTGATACTCATATTCAAAGGCGACCTCCAGAGTCTCCTCCAGGGCAACCTGGCTTAGATATTGCAACTTACACCCGTGGTCAAAGATGCTATCCTTTACGCCAGAAGGGGGAGTTATGATAGAAAGCGAGCTTTTATCAAATTCACCGTTGCTGGAGTTAGTAGTAAAAGTATATAGATAATCGTCGCTGATGAGCTTTCTCAATTTCATCTGGATTCTTTGATGGATAGTAACACTCTCGCCTTGAATCTCAATGTCGAGATAACAGTTATTTTGAATCGCTTCTCCCCAAGTAGGAACCACCATATCAGCTTTGGTCTCAAAAGCAAATAGTATCGGTATGAGCAGAAGAGAAAGACACAAAAACCGACATCTTTTTCGCATGGTTACCTCCCTTTTTAAGTGTTAACTTAGCATTATTTCCAGACCAAGAAAACAGTTATTCATAAAGCAGCGGCATTAGGAGATGCTGATGCTCTAAAAGCATTACTTGGAAAGTATGGAATCTAACTGTATCGCATCTACAATTCCGCTAATCTCCTCTTTCCCTTCATAAGCTAAACTGCCGTGTTCCAGGTAATGTAGTGCCAAATAATCTACCATAATCGAGGCGTTTTTCGAGGTGTTGGTTATTTCAATGTATCCCATATTCACGGTCTCGCCACATTTCGAACACGTGTATAGACCCTTAAACCAGTGATCATCTATTTTTATCCATTCGGGCGGATTTTGTATTTGGCTCCACAGTCTTTTTGCCAACTGAACGCCGTCAAGTATACTATCGCCGTCCGTATCTGCCTTGGATGGGTCCAAACCGAAATGCTTTTCCCATTCATCTTTTAAATAATCATTATCTGAATCATTTTCAACGGAGATCCAATGGATATCTGGTTTACCAGGCGGAATATTGGAAAGTATGGAATCTAACTGTACCGCATCTACAAGTCCACTGATGCCTTCTTTGCCTTCATAGGCTAAACTGCCGTGTTCCATGTAATGTAATGCTAGGTAATCTACGCAAATAGAAGTGCCTTTCCGGGTGTTGGTTATTTCCATGAACCCCATATCCACGGCCTGGCCACATTTCGAGCATACGTATAAGCCGTCCATCAAGTAGTCATCTATTCTTATCCATTCGGGCGGATTTTGTATTTGGCTCCACAGCCTTTTTGCCAACTGAACGCCGTCAAGTACACCATCGACGTCCGTATCTGCCTTGGATGGGTCTAATCCGAGGTGTTTTTCCCATTCATCTTTTAAATAATCATTATCTGAATCATTTTCAACGGAGATCCAATGGATATCTGGTTTACCAGACGGAATATCGGAAAGTATGGAATCTAACTTTATCGCATCTACAAGTCCACTGATGCCTTCTTTGCCTTCATAGGCTAAACTACCGTGTTCCATGTAATGTAATGCTAGGTAATCTACGCAAATAGAAGTGCCTTTCTGGGTGTTGGTAATCTCCATGAATCCCATATTCACGGCCTGGCCACATTTCGAGCATACGTATAAACCGAACATCTTGTTATCATCTATTCTTATCCATTCGGGCGGATTTTGTATTTGGCTACAAAGTTTTTTTGCTAACTGAACGCCATCAAGTACACTATTGCCGTCCGTATCTGGATTGGATGGGTCCAAACCGAGGTGTTTTTCCCATTCATCTTTTAAATAATCATTATCTGAATCATTTTCAACGGAGATCCAGTGGATATCTGGTTTACCAGACGGAGAAACAGATTTATGTTCACAGCCTATAACCAAAATACAAGATGCAAGCCCCACAAGAGGGATTATTCTTGCAACTTGTCTGTTCTTGAGTTTTTTTAGGGGGTATCCTCTTTGTATCAGTCTTGCTTCTTCGTAGGCATTTCTGTATTGGGGCAGCAGTTGGGGGGTCACGTGACAATTTGGGCATGCCCAATGGAAAAGTATCCGCTGGTCATCCCTATTAAATCCATTGGGCAAATAACCACGGCTTGCAAATGAGCGAACGCAACATTCAGGATAGCCAAATAATTTACCTTCCAAAAGGGCAGTTTTGGAAGAATTATTTATAGGCTTTTCCATAAAGGCATTTGCATAGACATCCATTAATTCTTCATTTTCACTGAAAATTAATTCCTCGAATATTTGTCCGGATTCCAAGTATCGTTTTATGGATCTTATTCTGAGTCCCATTGATTTTAATGTTTCAATTTCCGTTGGTCCAAGTTTCCTCTCCCAGCGACTAAGAGGTTTAACCTTCTTCTTTGTGAGTAATCCTAAGTAGAGTAAATTGAACTCTATATTTCTTAATCTTGTATCCATTTGCCGCACCTCCTTCAAAGCAATTTCTTTTTGTAAATAAGATAGCCTTTACAACATCCTTGGGTCTATCCTTTTGCCCTCAAAAGGTTTGCTTTCTATTCGGTGATACCTGCACACATGAACGATTTATCCATTTATTGGACAACGCAATTATCATGCCCAATTGATCTCAGCTAAGCGAAAATTGTATATCCATGCCTAAGTATAAATAAGTCAATGAAATGATCTTCCACTTTTTTTGTTTAAAGCATTAACCGTTCGACTCAGATTTATTGAATTCGTGATATTTGACGAATTCAGAACCCAAAAAACAATCCTCGCCTATTTCTAATTTACTGTCGCCCAAAGAATTGCAATCGCTCGCAGAAAATTACGACTATGCGAAAATATCAAGCTACCAGATGCGATAACAAGTAAAAAGGACAGCCACTCTTCGTGCTGAGGAAAGGGCTGTCCCTACATTAATGTTTAATAGTTGCGTCAGGAGCTCTACTCTTCCGCCTTTGGTATGAAGCTTACGGTTCATACCTTTGGCGGAATCCTGGTGACTGACGCTTTAAAAGGTGTCAAGACTGAGGTCCTGACACAACATAACTCTTGGCAAAATCTCAGCGCAAGCTCACTGCAGCAAAAGCTTTTCCATCTCCTCCACCAAGCTGGCAAACAGTTCGAGGGTTTGATTGACTGGCTCAGGCGAGGTCATATCCACTCCTGCTTCCTTAAGCAGGTTGATGGGATAATCTGAATCGCCGGACTCCAGAAATCTCAAGTAGCGATCCAGAGCTTTCTTATCCCCTTCCATGATCTTGCGGGAAATGCTAACGGCTGCCGCAAGGCTGGTGGCATACTGATAAACGTAAAAATTTCTATAGAAATGGTAGATTCGTAAGCAACCCAAATCATCAAGAGAATCCAACACCAATTCCGGTCCGTAAAACTTTTGGAAAACATCACGATATACTTCTCTCATTGAGGCGGAACTCAAAGCTTCTCCATTTTGCGCTTTATCGTGCATGGCCTTTTCGAATTCGCTGAACATCAATTGAGTGTAAAAAGTTCCCTCGATCTCGTCAATATAGTGATTAAGCAGATAGAGCTTTTGAGTCTTATCTTTGGTAATTTTAAGCAAATAGTTCATCAAGAGGGTCTCGTTGGTAATGGAGGCCACCTCCGCGGTAAAGATAGAATGACCGGAATAGATATAGGGTTGGTTCTTGTTGCTATAATACCCATGCAAGCAATGTCCCATCTCGTGGGCCACGGTGAACACGTTACGCAAAGTGTTGTTGTAATTAAGCAGCATATATGGATGGCTGGAGTAACAGCCCCAGGAATAAGCACCGCTTCCCTTCCCTTCGGTTTCGTAGACGTCGACCCAGCCGGAGGCAAAGCCAGCCTTCATGTCAGATAGGTATTGCTTTCCCAAAGGAGCTAAAGCCTTCTCTATGATGGTCAATGCACTATCATAAGGAATCTCCATCTTAGCTTCCGGCACCAGAGGGACGGCAAGATCGTATTTGTGTAGCTCATCCAGTTTCAG
>Ga0209636_10002859_pt1 | contig 17610 bp, 13 predicted proteins | sample DeeMarSWOR152_54_FD_187464 | JGI IMG/M metagenome (GOLD analysis project Ga0209636, IMG submission 187464) | Marine sediment microbial communities from White Oak River estuary, North Carolina - WOR-1-52-54 (SPAdes) (version 2) | ecosystem: Environmental > Aquatic > Marine > Intertidal zone >... | reverse complement strand
CATATCCTTCGGATGCTTGATTTCTGTTCCGACATCGATAATATACTCTAAAATGAAACAGAAACTTGTTGGTGAACTTCCTCTCGAATCGATAGTTTTAGAGACCGACGCCCCCTATCTTTCGCCGGTTCCAAGAACGAGAAATGAGCCGGTAAATATTAAACTTAGTGCTGAAAAAATCGCCGAGATCAAAGGTGTTGATATTGGTGATGTTGAAGAAATTACAACCTCCAACACAAAGGAATTTTTTAATATTTAAAAATGAATGAAAATAAAGGCAAAAAATTCAAATTGAAAAAAACTTGGACCGTCAGACAAACGAAAATCCGTTCAAGCCTACTTAAGTCAAAAATAAAAAACAATGGAAATCCCGTATGACCTTTTGGGCAGGATCTTTGTGGCAGTTATTGTAATAATCTTAATAGTTATAGTGCTCGGGCTGATCTTTGCTTACATAACTTATAAAAGAAAAAGGATGATATTTTCCGGTTTTGTGCTGTTCATCCTGGATTCATTTTATATCCCTGCAAAACGAATAATCTCATTTTTTGGCGGCAATGACAGAATGGTTGAAATAGTAGCGGTAGAGATAAGGAATGTATTGATGAAGGATGATTTTGATTCAGTAAAGTATGAAGACAGGATTGTTATCCTGCCCCAGTGTCTCAGATCACTTGAGTGCCCGGCAAAGATGAGTTCTTTTGACGGGATAAAGTGTATCGAATGCAACAGATGTAAGGTCTGCGAGATCAAAAAGAAAGCAAATGAATTGGGATACGGAAAAACCTTCGTAATCACCGGCGGAAGTTTTATAAAGAGGATAATCAGCAAACACAAACCAAAAGCTGTGCTGGGTGTGGCATGTCCCTATGAGGCTTACTGGGGCATGCTTGAACTGGAAAAGAAAGGAATACCATCACAGGCTGTACTGCTTCTCAAGGAGGGCTGTGTTGAGACCGATGCCGATCTTGATGAGGTTTACGAGAGGATGGGGAAATAAAGAACAAGTATTTAAACAGAAAAAACATATAGTTTGATTACAATAAAAATCAAAAACCCCCCAGAGTCATCTGCCTTCCTAATCCTTTCAGTTCATCCTTTCCTATGTTCAGCGCCTCGAAAACCCTCATCACGGCCGGAATCACCTGGTTATCGATATAATAATTTGCATCATAATCTCCGGGTTCAACAAAGTTTGCAACCCGTGCTTTATCACTTATGCTCCCCCCTTTCCTTGTGATTATATATGGGATTATATCTCCTTCGTCCACATCCATACCCATCTTCTGGGCCCTTTTAGCAGCCATGACGTGCGGGCCAATGGAAACATACTCTCCGATTTTGCGGGTAAGGCGGGTGTTTATTACAAGATCGTCCATCTCAACATTCCCCTCCCTGATATCATCAACGACACCCTTCACGATCTCTGCGGCTTTTTCCGGATCATTATCCAGGAGGATGGTGTTCAAAACCTTCTGTTGCGTAACCTTTGCAACATTTGCCCAATCTCTCCTTCTGGTCTCTAAACCCTTAACCGTAAGGTTTGTCTCCTCATCCATCAAAGCGTACCTTTTCTTTGTCACAAAAATTCCCCTTGGATAAAAGCCTTCGAATTCCAGTTCCATCTCCTCAGGGAGAGCAGAGTTAATCTTTTTAAGAAATTTCTGAGCATTGCTCTTGATCTTTTCCTTATCGGGTTCATTAACCTGGGTGATAAAGATTGAGTCCGTGTCTCCATAAACAACTCTAAACCCGAAACTTTCTGCTTCACTAACGGCCATATGAATGTACCGTCTTCCAAGGGCGGTGGTGGCGGATGCGCATTCTCTGCAGTACCACCTTGCTCTCGGAAATCCAGTATAGCCATAGAATGAATTTGCAAGCAGTTTAACCGCCTGCTGTTTAACATCCAACAGTTTTTTCCTTTCGATATTTGTTTCATTCTTCAATTTCCCCTTTATTTCAATTCTTCTTTTAATTAAACATCCTAAAATCTCAGGGATAAATCCCTTCTTTTTCTTGCAAAAATGATTCTTTATATCTAACTTTTTAAAATCAGAATCTGCACAGCAGTCGCAGTCAAGCGTCCCCGGGTCAATATTGTAGGAGATGATAACGCTGGGATAGAGGGAACGAAAGTCAAACAGAACTATATTTTCGTGGATTCCCTTCACCGGATCGACAACATACGCCCCAACATAAGTTTGTCTTTCCCTCATTCTTACCTCTCGATCCGGGGGTTTGTTCGGGACCAGGATATTCGTCCTGTATGCATTCTCAATGAGCAAATGCTCGACCATCTGTCCGGACCCTGCCCTTGATGCTTCATAAACCGGCTGGCGAACAATTCTGGAAAGTTCATACTGCAGGGGTAAAAGGGTGTGAGCGATTCTTAAAGTCGAGACTGCATCACTGAGGGAATATGATAAAAGCATCTCAAAGTCTTCTGGATTTTCCTTATACGACTCCCAGTATTTATGGATTTTCATTGCATCAACGTCTTCTTTTTTTTCACCAAAAATCGCTTCATATACATACTCAAGAGTGTAGCGGGGCAGATTAAAGACCCGCCTGCAAACCGGGAATAAATCAACATGTGGGCGTCCCCTTACCCTCGCACCGAGATTCATCCCCCTTCGCTCCAGTTTTACTTCACTGTCATCCACTCCAAGAGCAAGTTTGATGCCCAGTTTTTCGCATCTCGTTCTTAGGTATGGGAAATCAAAGTTATCTCCATTGTAGGAAACGATCAGATCAATGTGCCGGGTTTTTACCGTTTCTATCAGTGCTTTAATAATCTCGCTTTCGTTTTTTAAGATTACAAATTCTTCTTTATTTTTTTTAAAAAGTTTATTATCAAAATCATCTTTAGTAAACGTCCAGACCCTTTCCATACCCTGGGAATCCGCATAGGATATTACAACCGCGGGGTCTCTTTCTGCTTTTGGTTCACCGTGAGCGTTATAGGTTTCAATATCAACTGCCGCGATCCGCAACCCGACATCTTCGGCGTTTTCCATCGGGATTAAGCCGGAGTTGATGAGGTAGCGATGCGCAAATGGTATGTCCGCCTCTCTAACCTCCTTTAAGCCGGGAACATTCAGTTCTCTTAATTCGGGAACATATTTAGGGTGTTTTGCAATAACCTTGAGAGCGGTGATTTTTTTATTTAAATCGGTCATCTCCTTCTCCTCGATCCTCACAACTTTTTCATGCATCAATCTCTCTTTCAAAGCATCCACGCCCCCCCTGTCCCGATCCTCCGGAATCATATAGAAGTACGGCTCAAAATCAGTTATTTCTTCGACATACCTGCCCTTCCCGGAATCCTTATAGAATAATCTGACAACGGCTTTATCGTCCCTGGTGATGTAGTCGGCATCTAAAAGAGTTTTCATTTTTATCTTGTCTATCGCTTCTTACCTCTATATTCAAATATTCCATACGCAATTATAAGGATTATGATAATGGCAGGGATTATTTGCCACTTCCAAATGATCAGATATCCGATTTTTGGAATCCTGAGCCATGCCTTTGTGATTACCTGTTGAGCGGTAACAGGATATGCTAAATTCCCGCACTGGTCAGAAACACGATTATTGTCACCTTTTGTTACATAAAGGGTGAAGTTCCCGGCGTTTGTCTCCTGGTTCTGGTATCTTTCTGGATCCGGGTACAAGCATTGGTCTGCCGATGCGCAATCCCTGACAAGGGGAATATGGGTTGTATAAATCTGTTTGTCTATACAGTCAGTTGTCCCGCTGATACTTTTAACCTCCCAGTTTCTGATCTCAACAATCCCGACGACTCTATGAATGAGCGGGGGTTCATTTCCCCTCCAATGCCCCATATCCCGCTTGAATATTATAACATCCCCTAGTTTTACTTCACCCCACCGGGTCACGATCATATCCCCTGTGTTAAAACCATCCTGAAAAGGAAATTTTTCTATTTCGGTTTCGGATAAACCATGGGATTTAAGCCATATTTCCCATGAATCGCTGTGGTGTTCCATACTCCCGGATTCAACCCCCACCATCGGCATCAGTCCGGCAGTGGGCCCAAAAGCCAACCGCAGTACCAGCAATATCACAAAAATTATGACAATAACCTCTCCAATTTCCTTCAGGAGCGTAAATGCTTTACCTCTAACTTCTTGTGCTGCTTCTTCTTCATTTCGCTCTTTTTCTTTTTTCTTGCTCATATTTTATAATATCAAGAGTAACAAATAAAAATGAGGATAGGTGTCATAGGCTGCGGGAACATAGGGAGGATAATAGTAGAGGCTGTTTATAACGGAACCGCGGATTGTGAAATAGCAGGGGTTTTTGATATATGTGAAGACGGTTTTTATTTATTGCCCGCGAATATAATGGGGGACATAAGATTCACAACCAGCTTCGATGAATTCCTTAACTATGATTTTGAATTGGCGGTGGAGGCGGCATCTCAGAAAGCGGTACGGGAATATGGAATCATGGTTTTAGATTCAGGCAGGGATATAATGGTTATGAGCGTGGGAGCGTTCTCTGATGATTCCTTGTTTTTAAAATTAAAAGACGCGGCAGAAAAGAAAGGGTTGAAAATTTACATACCTTCAGGTGCGATCGCTGGCATAGATGGGGTTAAATCCGCAAATATCGCAGCCGTAGAATCCGTTACCCTCACAACAACAAAAAATCCAGGGGGTTTAGGGGTTGATGCAAACAAAAAAACCGTATTGTATGAAGGTCCTGCAAGAGAAGCGGTCAGGAAATTCCCCGCGAATGTGAATGTAGCCGCGACTTTAAGTTTGGCAGGAATCGGTTTGGATAAGACAAAGGTCAGGATTATTGCCGACCCGAAAGTAAAGAATAATATCCATGAGATTTCCGTGCGGGGAGATTTCGGTGAATTGAAAACAAGAGTTGAGAATGTTCCCTCTCCCCGGAATCCGAAGACCTCTTATCTTGCGGCACTTTCTGCAATCGCTACATTAAAGAGGATAACTGAAGCAGTGAAGGTTGGAACTTAACCCGTTTTATTGAAAAAAATTGGTCGTGTTCAAAAATGGCATGAAATTCTAAACCGATGGCCATAGACGGAAATATATTAAAATCGTTATCAGTAGCGTCCTAAATGAGGTTAGTATTTAGCCAGAAGATAATTTAAACTCTGATATTGTCCATAATGCAGTCTCATTTGTAATGAGCCATAAATGGACATAAGAGTAGTTATTGATGCATCCAATGGGATGCCTGATACGGTGCCAGTAGATGCTATAGTAAATGAAATACGAAAGGTAGAAATTCCACGGGAAGTGCTACAAGCAATTGTTAATGCCATCCAGGACCACCTCATAAACACTATGTGTGGTGAGAAGTATTCACGAAATAATCAAGATTTCAACTTCAAACGATACGCGACAAAAGAAAATAGAACACTTAAAACCGAATTGGGCGCAATTAGAATTAAACCGATTCAAGTAAGAGATAAGCAGTCTGGAGATATATCAACACCAATCATCGGGTATTTGGGTCTAAAAGATAAGCAAAGAGTTGCAGCTTCTCTCAAAATGAAAATGGCCAATCTTGCGACTTCTTTAAGTCGTAGGGAAGAGCAAGAGTATCTGCTGGATCTCCTGAATGTTAAGGTGTCAATAGGCACAATACAAAATGCGATAGAAGAGGAAGGCAAACTTGCTAAAGAAAAGATAAAGGAAAATTGTAAAGGCATTACAATGGATTGTCTTTTTGGTGATGAATCAAAGTCCCACAGTACTAAATCGAAAAAGAATCTAATCAGAGTGGTAATCGGAACTAAAACAAAAACGAAAGGCGTGACGCCCATAACCGTATCTGTGAATGAGAAATGGGATACGATAGGTAAAGAGGTTAAAGAATTGGGAGTTGTGAATGACGATACTGTACTGATAAGCGATGGCCAAGAGGATTTAATTGAAGCCTTCGATTACATAAAACTCAAACAAAGATCTACCCCACACATCATCAGGAGAGTATCATACTATCTTTGGAAGCATGGCGTGAGCAATGAGGATAGAAAGCGATTCATGACGCCTCTAACCTCTGCTATTTGCACTCTGAGAAACTCGGTCGCAAAGCACCTAAAGGATAAAAATATGCACAGGCTGGAATGGAGGATAAACAAAACTAAAGAAGAGTTAACGAATATTGTTGATTTGTTGAGATCTGAGGGATACGGTAAAATTGTGAAGTTTCTGGAAAATGCAAAAGACAATGCGATAACATTTGCAGAACTCGCACTTACGGAAAGGATAATACATGACACGACAAATCCAATCGAAAGAGTAATAGGTGGGATTTCGGGACGAATAAAGCACATCTGGTCCAACTGGTCGCCAAAGCCTCTTGAATATCTTCTGAATATTTGCCTCCTGAAATGGTGTGACAGAGAAGGGTTTAGAAAATGGCAAATGGGAAGGATACCAAAAAGCAATTTTTCGATTTCTGCGGAGATCGCCATCAAAATAAATTTTAACGGTAAATTTTAACTCTTTAGAGTATTATAAAATAGTCAAGTAAGTTCTAATGTTAATTGTCTATTATAAATACATTTCAAATTTCATGCTATTTTTGAACAGCACCAAAAAATTCGATAATTTTTAGGGTTTGAATAGCATTTATATTTAAAGAAATTTAATCGATTTTAGGGCAATTTTAGGATTTTTTAACAGAATTAACGGAAATATGAAGAGAATGAAGGTTGTAAAAAATAACAATACACTGGAGGATTTCGATACCAGGAAGATAATCGCTTCATGCAAAAATTCTGGCGCGTCCGATGTTCTGGCAGGGGTTGTGGCTGAGATGGTTTCTGAAAGGGTTTATGACGGCATCCCTACCCATGAGATACAGAAGATGGTTTATGATGCCCTCAAGGAATTAAATCCCGAGATTGCAGAAAACTACATCTACGGCAGAACCCTGATGGTCAGAACATCCAAGCGGGTTATGCAGCGATTCAATAAGGAAAAGATAGCAACTTCGCTGCTTAAAGAAACCGCTGGTACGGGACTCACCGAAAAAGTTGCAAGAGAAATTGCAGATGATGTTGAATCCGAGATAAGGAAGATTAAACTTGATTTTGTTTCTTCTCCATTGATCAGGGAGATTACGAATATCAAGTTACTTGAACACGGCCTTGAAGATGCCCGCGCAAGGTACACAAGATTGGGTATGCCCGTCTATGATGTCACTCAACTGATAAATTTCGGCAGCAAGGAGAATGCCAATTTACAGCACAATCCAGAGACTACGCACAAGCTCATGGCCGATGCAATATCAAGGGAGTATGCCCTGATAAATGTTCTGCCTCTGGATCTGGCGGATGCGCACATGACTGCTGAATTACATATCCACGATCTTGATTATTACGCCAGCCGTCCGTTCTGTTTGCCAGCCAAAGAAACCGTTATCTTAGCAAATCCGGAAGGCGAGGTCTTAACAACAGAAATAGGTAAATTTGTAGATAAGATAATGGAAAAAAAGAAAAACATTAAAAATATTGGCGGGAATGAAGTTATGTTTTCTCCAGGATATAAAGTGTTCTCTTTTGATCAAAAATCTTATCAAATACAGCCCAAAGAAATAACAGCGGTAAGCAGGCGGGAAAATGGTGGGGAAAAGATAATCTCTTTAAAAACCAAATGGACCAAGAGGACTATAAAGGCTACTGAAAATCATGAAATCTTTGTGTGGGAGAATGGCATCAGAACAAAGAAACTGAAGAATATGAAAAGAGGGGACAGGGTGATAATCCCATTAAAACTGCCCGATATTAACAAAATAGAGAAAATAAATCTAATTGATGAGTTTCTAAACCGGGTGCCTGAATCTGATCTGAAGACAGTATATGTCAGAAATTTCTCTGGGTACAAGAAGTTTCTGAGAAATATATGTGGAAAAAATCTACAAGAGATATTTGACCAAATTGGAATAAAGTATTACGGGAATTCTATTCCTATTCTAGAATTTAAAAGATTATATAAGGAGTTCGGACTTCCTCACGAAGTTGCAGCCAATCTTACCTTGGGTGTAGGTGGCTCAGAAAATGAACTTAATACAATTCTAAAATTCTCACCGGAATTGATGCGACTTATGGGTTATTTTGTTGGTGATGGCAATTACAATATAAATCCAAAACCACCAAAACAGAGCTATAACCTGGCAGTGACCTGTTCAAATCCCGAAATACAGGAAGATTTACAACATTGTATAGAAAAATATTCAAGATATGCAACATGGTACAAAAATGATGGGAAGGAGAGAGGAGATCAAGTTTATTTCGGGGGGAAACTTCTATATTTAATATTTAGATATGTTTTTGGAATTGTGCCAAAAGCAAACCAAAAGAATGCACCAAGATACTTGCTCAATTCATCCATAGAAAACACATCAAATTTTCTCTCAGGTTATTACTCCAGTGATGGTAATCTCAATGTAGCAGAGAAATATTCATTATTTAGGGTAGAGTGCAACACGGCATCAGAAGATCTTTGCTCTGATCTATGCTATTTGTTCGGGAGATTTGGAATTTTGCCATCTACAGGTATTAAAAAAACAAACGGGTATGCAGATGGACATAGGATAGGTATCGGTGGAATAGAACAGGTAAAAAAATTTAGAGAACATATAAAATTTATTGATAGCAGGCGGAATCAAAAATTGCAGGAACACTCAGTTAAAACACAAGGATCCGGTTCTCCGTTAACTAAAAACGGTATAGGCGATGTTGTATTTGAAGAGGTAGATTCAATAGAAATAGAGGAATATTCCGGACATCTTTATGATTTAGTTGTGAATGGAACCCACAACTTCCTTGCTGGAAATAATGGGCCTATGGTTATCCATAATTGTTTTTCGCACGACCTTAGATTCTTTTTGAAGAACGGATTCAAAGCCGACGGCACAGGAGCCCACACATCCGTTGCGGGACCTGCGAAAAGGGCGGAAGTTGCGTTTTTGCATGCCGCGAAAATCCTTGCTGCGTCACAAACCAACTGTGCTGGCGGGCAGGGCTACAACTGGTTTAATTCAATCCTTGCCCCGTATGTTTCCGGCTTGGATTACAAAAAGATACAGCAGTTAGCCCAGATGTTTATCTATGAGATGAGTGTTGATGGAGAGGAAAAAATTCCCATATTGGATGGTGATGAATTCAAGATTATGAAGATAAAGAATTTTGTTGATAAGATTATTGGAAATAATGGGGTAATAAGAAATAACAAAAATGAGATTGTTAAATTAAATTCTAACTATAAGGTTCTGGGCTTTGATGAAAGAGGGGTTGTTAAATTTTTGAAGATAACTGGAGTGAGCAGACATAAAGCACCTGAATTGTATGAAATCAAAACAAAATTTGGTAAAAAGATAAGGGTTACCGGACACCATTCCCTCTTCACTTTCGATGGGAAAGATATAGTGCCGATTGAAGCTGAAAAACTCAATGCAGGGGATTATGTTGTGGGAATAAAAAATATAAATGTTTTTGTAGATAAAGAGTATATTGATCTTTATGACGAGTTGTGTGAAGTTGATAATAAGTTCAGGGTTACGAATCTGAGTAAGTTAGTGGAATTTTTAGGTAAGAACTCGGGGGAACTTGGAGATAAGTGGTTTGTGAACCAGTTACTGGAAGGAAAAAGAACCATAAGTTTTAATAAATTGAAGGAGATAGTTGGGAGATATGATGTTCCGAGGGATATAATAGATGAGATTCTTGTTACATCATCCACTTATTCTAAGAAGAAATATTATCTGCCATTAAAACTTCCAATTTCAAAGGAATTGTTAAGATTGCTCGGTTATTATCTCGCAGAAGGTTATACAAATGCCTCTGACGAAGGAATGGGTGTTGGTTTAGGGATAGATCATAATATGCTGGTAAAGGAGGATGTAAAGAGATGCATAAGGAATGTTTTTGGGGCAGAACCATACCATGCGGAGGAGTTTAATCTAAGATTTGGTGGAAAACTCGGGGTCTTTTTATTTAGAGATGTTCTAAATCTTGGAGAATATTCTACTGAAAAAAAACTGCCTGATTGGATATTAGTCCTGCCAAAGAAAAAATTAAGAGAGATATTGAAGAGTTATATAACAAGTGATGGCTGGGTCTCTGATTCAAGATTAATAGCATTTACAACCTCAAGCAAGGAGCTTAGGGGGCAACTTAGATTTATGTTTTTGAGATTTGGCATCCCGATGAGGGAAGACATTGTGAGAAAAAAAGGCGATAAGATTATGATAAAAGGTGTAGAGACGGAAGCATCTGCAGATTCTCATCGCCTGTATATCTCAGATTACAGATCCGCAGAGAAGTATTTGAAGGATATCGGCTTTGTGAATGAGAAGTCAACTAAACTTACAAAAATTTTAGAACAAAGAGAGGATATGCAAACACCAGAACATATGTTGTTGGATATTGGTGGGGAAATGCACAGCGTTGAATCCATAGCGTGTAATCCTCTTGGTCATGACCTGTGTATGGAGAAAATTACAGGGATAAAAGAGGTAAAGGAGGAGGGATATGTGTATGATCTGGAGGTAGAGCCGATGCAGAATTTCATTACCATGAAAGCGTTAGCATTGCATAATTCACAGATGTATGTGGCAAGGGGGGGGCAGATGGTCTTCTCATCCATTGACTTGGACTTCAAGATTCCAGAGCATTTAAGAGATATACCCGCGGTCCAGCCGGGGGGAAAGGTTAATGAAAATGTAACATACGGCGATTTTGATGATGAAGCAAACAAATTGTTTAACGCGATCACGGATGTTTACCTGGGTGGAGATTACTGGGGGAAGCCATTTAATTTCCCAAAATACGAGGTTAAGATTTATCCGAAGGAATTGGATAAGCAGAAGGATGAGTTGCTGAGAGTTTCCGAATTGGCGGCAAAATTCGGGACCCCTTATTATATCATCCAGCAGCCGTATATGCCAGAATTCTCCTGCTACCAGTGTTGCGCGTATCTAATGCCGCTGGACGACGCCACAACTGACGAGGATCTGCACAACGGGACAGTAAGAGGGGGAGCCCTTCAGGTTATAACGCTCAACCTGCCGAAGATCGCATACGATGCGAACGGGGATGACGATCGATTATTTGAGTTGCTCAGGGAAAGAATGGGGAAGGCGAAAAAAGCACTGCTTTTGAAGATGGATACTATCAGCAGGAATATGGGGAATAATCTTTTACCCTTCCTGTCTCAGGAAGTGGATGATAAGGGCACTCGCTATCTTGAGCCGGATAAACAAAGTTATGTTATCGGGTTGGTGGGCATGAATGAGATGGTGAAATTCCATACTGGTGAGGAACTGCATGAATCTGATGATGCATGGAAATTCGGATTAAAGGTTATGAAGGAAATGAAAGATATTATCGCCGGGTTCAGGGCAGAGACGGGGCTGAACTTTACACTGGCGAGAACTCCGGCAGAATCAACGGGGTATCGCCTGGCATCGATCGACTTTGATAATTACGGGGATATCGTGATTGCGAATGGCGACCCATCGGATAATACGCTGTATTATACGAATTCTTTTCATGTTCGCCCGAATGCTAACATACCATTATTCAAAAGGTTGAGTATCGAGGGTTCGTTTCACCCTCTAACGGATGGGGGGGCAATGAGCCATGTATGGCTTGGGGAAAGTTACCCAAGTTCGGAGGCATTGTATGAATTGACCAAAAAAATAGCAACAAAAACAGCCATCCAGTACTTTGCCTATACCAGGGATTTAACCGTATGCAACAGATGCAACAAGGTTGTCGGGTTCCTGGTAGGCGCATGCCCGAATTGCGGAGCCACGGACATAACATGGGAAAAGCAGGCAATGGACGATAAAAGCATTTTGATGAAGGATAAAGGGGAAAAAGGCCAGGAAGTTTACCTTTAATTTTTATTAATTTTTCTAAATTTTAAAAATAATGATTGATATAACCAATAAGCCAACCGTTCAGAGAGCAGCAAAATCCGTGGGGAGTATTAGATTAAGGAAGGAAACAGTTGAGTTAATCAAAGCAAAGGGGGTTGAGAAGGGTGATGTGTTTGAGGCTGCGAAAATTGCCGCGATCATGGCTGTTAAGAAAACACCCGGAGCAATTCCTTACTGCCATCCGATTCCAGTAACCTTTGTCGGGGTGGAATTTGAAGTTCTTGATAATTCTGTTTCCGTGGAAGTTGAGGTAAAAAGTTCCTCGCAGACAGGGGTTGAGATGGAGGCCCTGTGTGGGGTCTCTGCTGCGCTGCTTACGATCTGGGATATGGTCAAGAGGTATGAAAAGGACGCGAGGGGGCAGTATCCTGATACGCGAATCGAGAATATAAGGGTTCTGGAGAAGGCCAAGGGGTGAGATTGTTTTGGTTTTTTATAATGAACATGGATTTTCACCTGCATAAATAACATAACGAAAATTACAAATACATCCTGCCACTGCTAATCGATTTTGTTGATATATGCCCCGTATTTAGTGCCGTATATAAGATAGTATTTTTTAAAAACTTAAAAATTTCTACATCTAACATTAAGGCAAATTTTTCTAATTTTTTCTCAAAAAGAGCGTATTTACGGATGTTTTTTATGTGATAATAAAAAACTGTTGACAACACTTTTATTTTTATATATAAGTTTAATATATAAATATAAGAATATACATTCTTAAATGAATAACTAAATAAAAATGACACATAAATCCAAAAAACCAGATGCGGAAATGTTAAAAGCAGTAGATATGAATAAAGTAGCACAAGGAGATTTAGAACATACAACTCTCTTAGATATGGCACTGAGGAGAATTTCCCTCAACGATGCTGCAAAAAAATTGAACATCAGTTACGATGCTATCAAAGGGAGAATGTATAGAATCAGACATCGTAGGGATAAATCAAAACCATATATTAAGAAACCGGGACCTAAAACAAGATACAAGGTGCATGGTCATGAAAAAGCTATAAAAGAATACAGGGAATTGAGTTTATCTTCTGATGAGATAAGCCATGTATTAAAAGAAACGATCAATGCAGATATAGATGAGGTTACTATCAGCAGGTTCCTGGGTGAAGAGGGGTTTCCCAGGATGCATAATAGAAGTAAATTTGAAAAAGAAGCAGCACAAAGAACTATTAGATCTATCATTACAAATTACAAAACCGATAACATGAAGGATATCGAGCATATCATAACAAGTAAATTCGGGTCAGCATACACAGGTTTGGGTATATTTATGGCGTTAATCGAAGAACTGGATATTTTAAAGATAATAAGGGACGCGTATCCATCCGATGCCAAGCGAGTAGAAGGTTATGTTCTCACACTTCTCGGTTTAAAGATTATCCAAAAGAAAAGGCGATCAGATATAAAACACTTAAGCGAAGAGAAAATGATAGCTTTATTTAGCGGACGAGATAAAGTTTTGAGTTGTACTTCACTGGAAACATTCGATTATGACATGAGAAAAAAGGTACTGGAAGATATGAAAAAAACATATATACTGATACTGATGAAGTACATGGATATGAGTGTGTTTAACATAGATTTTCATGTGATTCCAAGTTTTTCAAAATCCGAAGCACTTGAGACAAATCACGCGCCTTCAAGAGGAAAGAATATGAAAAGCGCGTTGGTTTTTCTTGTTCAGGATAGAGAAAGCAAAATATTTCCATACAGCAACGCAAATGTCAAGAGAAGCGAAGCAAGTGATGAGGTTATAAAATTTTTAGATAAGGTTGAGCCACTTGGAATAAAACCGGAATGGATAGTTGGTGATTCAAAAGTGACCAACTATAAGAATATCGCGAAAATAAAGAAAAGAGGAATTGATGTGGTGACCATACGGCGAAAAGGCGTGGAAATGGTTAGAGAAGTGGAAGATGCAAAGAAGAACCCTAAAGCAGGAACCTGGAGAACTGTAAGAATCAAACGCACAAAAGGAGGGTATGAAAAAGTGAAGGTTCATATAAAAACAATACCTGTCGGATATTATGATGATGGAAAGTGGAGAACATTTAAAATGAGGCAGCTCGCGATCCCCGACAATGGACATGAATACCCAATGTTCATAATAACCACCGATTTCAAACACTCTGTAAAAGATATTGTTGAAATGTATCCCCCCAGGTGGTTGATAGAACTTGGAATAAAAACACAGACAAAGTTTTTTGATTTAAACCAGCTCGCATCTGATCTTAGTATAAAGATAGATTTTGATACTTTTTTGACACAAATATCGCATATGCTTTACCAGATGCTGGCAAAGAATTTATTCAGATATGAAAATGCAGATGCTGAAACCATATACAAAGAATTTATTGAAGGTGGTGGAAAAGTGAAGATATATGAAGATAAGATTGTTGTGCAATTAAACAGGAAAAGGACGACGGGTTATATGATTAATGCACCTATTTTAGAGGGGTGGGTTGATGATGGGAAAAATATCTCATGGCTCGGGAAAAAACTGCAGATTATTTGGAAGTGAAAGGTTACGGGAATTATGAAGGTGAAAATCCATGATGAAGATTCATCTAAAGGCGGTTAATCCAAACAAGTTCGTATATACAGCCGGATATGAATTTAACTGCATGCTCTGTGTGTCAATCAAAAACAACCTTCTGAAAGGTTGATCATCAGAATGAATTTTGGGGGGCTTACAGCCCCCATAATGCCTTGCAGCATATAGTTCATAGAGGTAACAAATCCTATGAAGGTTATAATAATATTGAGAATCATACAGTTTGTATTACAATCAAAAATCCAAGAAATTCTTCAAAATTTTATCCAAAGTTCTCATGAGCAAGAACTTATACTGGGTTAGTGAGAAGTTTTCATATGGGGACCTCATATTCGTTTTCTTTTATTCTTGATTTGATATTACCCAATATTATCCTTGGGGCTCCTTCTCCAATTTCCTTTAATGTGTCATTACTTACCAATTCATCCCATACCAGTTTACTTTTATAATATTTAAGCCTTTTATTCAATAACTCTTTAGTATGTTTTTGGTTAAATGGCGTTACTTCGAAGGGGTCAAAATTATAGACGGCCTTGTATTCGGCACCATAAAATTTTTTAGAGTTCATAAGCGTGCAGGGTATGACAAAACTGCAATATCTCCTGAACCTTTCAAATAATATTGCCTGATGAGCACTCAACAGCTTACCGGCATGTTCAAGTTTTATTTTATCAAATTCATCTAAAAAGAGAATGAAATGGGGGTTTTGAGTATCATTTTTTTGAATCAGGTTGTACAGGTCGTCTAAAAGATTATAATGCCGGGGCAGGGTTGTCACCTTGGATGTCATATCCTTGTATGCAGTATCCTTAATGGTAATCGGTATGAAATTGTTTCCTACCATAATACCCATTTCAGCCCCAGTACGCAGTTTTATTCCCTTTACTTTAAATAATATGCTCTGCAATTCCTCATTCGTCTTGAATACCTCTCTGGAAGAGATTTTATTAACAAACAACATTTGCTTTGCTATCTCCCCGATTATATTTGCGATAAAACTTATCTTTAACTGATTTAGATTTTCGATTGGATTTACAATCATATACGCCGGAAGTCGAAGAAGAGATGTGCTTGGAGGCTCAACATCCTTTAAAAATATTTTAGAGAAACTAATCCCAATATTTTTAAGTACATGTTTCTTATCAAATTTTCTTTCGAGTGTTGCTAAAAATTCATAATGGAAAATCCTGAATAAAGTTGTTTTTCCCGACCCTCTGTCTCCAGCCAAGAGAAATGACCCCGGCCGGTATAGATATTCCTCCCTTAACCTGTCCATGTCCCCGGTATCAACAAAGGTCTTTTTCAAAACCAATGGGTCCGGGTTTGGGTCCAGTAAATCGTTAACGAATTTTGGATCTAATCTCATTTTAATTATATATTTAAATTTAAAGTTCTCATTAATAATAAATAACTTCTTGTTGATGAGAAGTTTGTTGAAAACTTTTAATAAAACTTTTATCAAAAAGTGTGGAAGACACTATGTGTCTTACACGTGTCAGACAGTTATGTCTTCCACATGCCATCTTCGCTTCGCTCGATGACACGCTCCATAGTTTATAAACAATTAAAAATGACCAGGATAGGTAAAGACAAAGAAGAGAAAATTAAAAACCTCATAGTATATATTCTAAGAACCAATGCCCGTCCTTTAAGCACAAATGAGATTGCAGAAACCCTTGCAAGGTCATGGGATTACACGAGAAAACTTCTTCAAAGGATGGAGAAACAGGGCATGGTCCGTTTAACAAGGAGAGGAAGATACAAATACTGGAGTTTGCATTGAATTGGTTTAAGTATAACGGTTTTGGGGGCTATACCCATTCCAACTTCCCACATCTCTGCATCACCGGATTGATCTGCAAGCCAGCGTAATCCAGATGAAACGGCACATGTGCCTCAGATGCAAAATTTCTGATTTTAATTTCTCAAAACACCCACATTTATATATAATTAATGAAAATCGTTAATTACTTAAATATGTAAAAACCATAAGTATAATGTATTCAAGATATATGTCTGCCCTGTCAAGGGAAGTTGCTCCGTTAATCAGGGACAGGATGTTCTACACCGGATTAATTGATGTCATCGAGGGAATTTAAAGTTTATTTTTCCCCGTATCTCTGCATCACAATATTTTATCGCATTTATATATTTGTTTGTATAATATATTATATAATACACAGATAAAATTAAAAATGGCATATAAAACAATAAGCATTTCCGATGATGTGTACTCAAAACTTTCGGCATTAAAGAAAGGAAAGGAATCGTTCTCGGATTTATTTTTAAGGATTACAAAGGAGGAAAGGCCAAAGTTGAGCAATTTTTATGGGAAATGGAGGATGAGCGATGAAGAAGAAGAGAGGATATTTAAGGACATAAAGAGTTTGTGGGGGAGTTGGAAAATGTAAGAATGAGATGAAAATACTTGACACTGATATTCTGGTTGGCATTTTGAGAGGGAAGAAAGATGCGGAGGGTGTGCTAGATTATTTAAATGCAGAGGATATTGCTATAACTTCCATCACCGCGTTTGAACTCTATTTCGGTGCATTCAAGTCGGAAAGAGCATCTGAGAATATCAAGGAAGTTGACAGTTTACTTTCTTCTTACCCGGTTTTGCATTTCGATAAGAATGCTTCCAAAGAGGCAGGAAAAGTTTATTCGGCATTAGAAAAATCAGGGAAAAGAATCGGGATAAGAGATGTTATGATCGCAGCGATATGCCTGGTGAATGATGCAGGTCTAATAACCAGAAATGTGAAACATTACAGCAGGATTGAAGGGCTGGGGATTGAGAAGTGGTGATTTACTGTTTTTAAATTTTTTAATGTGGATCGTAATATATAATGATGAAACAATTATCATTAGTTTCATTTAAATGTGGTTATATGCAAGGAGTTTGGGTATAACATAGTTGGCATAGTTAGATAACCCAGTCGCTTCAAGATCATTTTTGGTAAAAAAATAAGTCTGATTAAAATGACTAAAAGGAAAAAGAAAAAAGTTGTTGAGAAGAAATCGAAGAACGAAAAAATTAAAGAAAAAATCACTAACAAGATCCATAAATTTCTTCTCACA
>Ga0209636_10002858_pt1 | contig 17617 bp, 19 predicted proteins | sample DeeMarSWOR152_54_FD_187464 | JGI IMG/M metagenome (GOLD analysis project Ga0209636, IMG submission 187464) | Marine sediment microbial communities from White Oak River estuary, North Carolina - WOR-1-52-54 (SPAdes) (version 2) | ecosystem: Environmental > Aquatic > Marine > Intertidal zone >... | reverse complement strand
CATCCAGCTGAACCAGTTCTCCACCCATCTTCATGCGTCTTTTTAACTTTGTTCGCAATATGCTTGTAAGCGTTTAAATTGCCGTATTTCGGATATTTAACAAAGTATACCCCGAAGCTTTCTCGCGCTGGATGATCTTGGGGGGTATAAAGAGCGTCGAAGTTGAAAAACGACGTTTCAACAGTGGGGCCTCTCATCTCTTTGAAGCCCAAGGTAACAAGTTTTTCCTTCACTTCGTCGAGGAATTGCAGGTAAGGATGTTTTTTTCCTGGCCAAGTTTTTGCGACAGAAGCTTTTACGTTGTATTTTTGAAGCTTTGCTTTCCGCCACTTCCCGCTGATTATGAGCTCTGGTGTAAGTTGGGTCACTCCAGTGGCTATGTCGATTCCCCTCTTTATTTCAGTCCAGCCTGCCTTTGTTATCTTGATGATTCTTGTCGTTTTCTTCTCAATTTCCAAAAGCTTTCTTCTCTTCAAAACCAGAAGGGCTGCCTGCAACTCTGGGCTTAGCAGCTCAACCGCTACCCGTTTTTGTTCGCCTAAAAATTTCAGTAGCTTTTCGTCATTTTCCTCTTCTGGTTTCTCCAAAGTTTGCAGAGTGCCTTTTTTCGTGTTCAAGATTGCCCATTTCTTGCTCTGAACCCAACTCAAGGCTATCGGAACGAACTGTTTTTCCAAACCAGTCTTTCTAATAACCTTTCTGAGCTGTTCTTTCTCTCCAAGCTTCTTCAAAGCATTGATTAGTCTCCTTTCCGGTAGGCCTTTTTTTGCGTGGAGTTTTCCTTCTTTGTTAAGCCTTACGATTGTTTGTTTGCTTTCACCGATTTCTACGAGTTTTTTCTCTTGTAATGTTAGGACTGCCCGCATTATCGTTGCAGCAGGCAATTTGCTTTCGTTCATTATTTGTTCTGCTGACGCTTTTCCACCTAGCTTTTCTATCGTCAGCAATGTTCTATACTCGTTCTCTCTAAGCTCAACCATGGCTTTCCCCTTCACAAATGGAATAGGCTGGATTTGACAACTTAGTTGTTATTTCAGTTTTAATAAAAGTATGCATGTTTCTTGCTGGTTTTTGTCTAGAATTCGTCTGTCTTTTTATTGAAATTGGTGAGGCATCCCTTCACCGTCTTGACTAAAAGGGAAGATACGTTATTTATATGTTATTGCTGAGAGGAATGGTTTTAATCTAACACAATTGCGTAGCAAGCTTCATCAAAATAATCCCCGCTTCTCTTGAACCGCTTTTGTCTTATTCCTTCTAATTTAAATCCCACTTTTTCAACCAATCTTCTCATTGCAATGTTGTTTGCTAATGTATCAGCTTCCAGTCGTGTGAATTTTCGCTCTTTTGCCAAGGATAGACAGGTCACTAGGAGTTTCGTGCCGACTCCTCTTTTCTGAAAGTCTGGATGAACAGCTATTCCTATCTCCCCTACATGCTTCATTTCGCCTATTTCTCCTCTAAACCTGTGAATTCCAACAAAACCGACGATTTTCCCGTCAAGTTTCGCTATCAAAAATTCATCATCAGTTTGTGGAAGTTTTTCCATAAACTCCTTAAATCCATTGCAAGCTTTTTCCACATCACCTTTAAAGGTTGGAGTATCCCACTTCGCTATTTTGGGGTGTTCCTCTATTTCAGCCAACATCCAGATATCTGCGTCTGTGAGTTTTCCTTTCTTAGCATCAATTATCCTCAAAGTCATTCAGCAAACCTAGCCTGACAATACTCTCGTAAATAATATTTAACATCATTTAGATTGAAGAATTTCTCGCGCTTTGTCCATGAACTTCTTCTTTTTTCGTCGGTGTTCTTTCACAAATTTCAGAACTGTTTCGATTGTTTCCTTTTTGTGTTCTCCACATAACAGTTTTCCAGTCTTGCAGTCTTGATAGGTTTGCCTTATTTTGTCATCGTCTTCCACGAAGTGAAAGAGGCAAATTTCATGTATTGGACATATTTCTGGGGTTCCACCGAGTTCGCGTTGCTCTTTGATGGTTGCTCTCCCTCCTGTGAAAGCGTTGGATATTCTTTCTGTGATTGCTTCTGGGCTGTCGTGTAAGGTGAAATAGTTCATTTGACGTTTGCTCATTTTTGGAGAACCATCTAAACCCTTCATGAGCTTATGATAGGTTGAGGATGGAGGAATGAACTTGTATTTTCGGTGGAATTTTTGGGCGAGGTCTCTTGTGAAGCGAATGTGCGGGTCTTGATCAACTCCCACTGGAATTATGGTAGGTTTAGGTCCACCGAAGTCTTCCAGCTCAGGTAGGAGAATGTCTCCAGCTTGTACCAAAGCCGATAGATATAGACCGATATGACGTTCACCGTAAATTGCTTTCATAGTAGCCAATGTTACAGCTCTTCCAAAGATTATAGCCAAGTCTCTAACTCTAATCTCCTTAGATTGCCGATAAATGTATGATCGCCTGTGATCTAATCCCAATGCAAGCATGTCTGCAACATTATCTACTGCTATTTTTTCACTTTTCTCGAACGGAATTTTGTTATCTTCGTAGCCTTCAATATCGGCAATACAGTAGAATGTTTGAGCGCCTTGCTGCTGGAAGTAAATGATTTCTTTAGCAGTCATTAAGTGGCCCAAGTGGAACTCGCCTGTGGGTTTTATGCCGCTTAAAACAGCGAATTTTTCATGTTTGTGCATGGCATTTAATATTTTTTCAAAGTCTCGGTGACCGAAGATTACTCCACGCCTCATGTAAAAAGATGGGTTTGGCACTTTTGGTAGAAGGGGTTTGAACGGTTCAATTCCAAATTCCTTGTATAATCGTTCATAATCTGCCACTACGCTTGCTCCGAACGGATCAAGCACTGTTTCTTTGTTAGAACTTGGCGGCAAATGTTTCTCCTCCATTAATACTAGACGAACATATAGGTTCGAGAATGCTTTTAAATTTGAGCGTGTTTCCTACAACGACGGTGAGAATTTTAACGAGGGCTAATGCCAGTCCAACGAATTCCCCAACGAACATGGGTAAATAATGATGTTTAAAAACTTTTTGGCAAACTATTTTTAAGCAACTCTACGGTATTTCGAAGATAAAATAGGGGACAGCTATGGAGTCTGAAAAAACAAGAATTAGTTTATCATCGTCACACGGACTTCTTCATCCAATGCACACAGTGCTTGTTTCATGCACGGGTAAGGATAGAGAACCAAACATCATAACTCTGGCATGGGTCATGCCGACGTCGATTAACCCGCCACTCGTTGCCATAAGCATCAGGCCTGAAAGGCACTCTTACAGGCTTATTGAGGAAACAAGGGAGTTTGTGGTTAACATCCCAACAACGAGAATATTGAAAGAAACACTGTTTTGCGGCAGAAGAAGCGGCAGAAATTACAACAAATTCAAAGAGACAGGCTTGACGCCTTTCCCAGCCAAAAAAGTGAAATCACCCATAATAAAAGAATGCGTCGCCCATCTCGAGTGCAAACTCCACAGTCAATTCACAACCGGAGACCACACAATATTCATCGGCAAAATAATCGAAGCATACGCAAACAAAGAAGCATTCACAAACAAATATGACCTAGAAAAAGCAAAAATGATCTTTCACCTACGCCGAAACGACTTTGCCACACTCGAACCAAAAACCTTCACACCTAAACTCTAGACAACAACAAAACCAAAACTGGCAGGTTTCCGCAACACTTCATGCATGTTAATGTAAACTTTTTTAAGCTATAGCATTGTTAGCCGTAATAAGACAAAGTTAGTGACGTTAATGAGCAGTTTTGACAAAGACGCTATTCAAAAGTTCAAACTGTCTGGCAAAATTCTCCGTGAAACACGTGAAGAAATGAAGCACTACGTTCGCGAAGGCATGCTCATAATTGACGTTTGCGAAAAAACTGAGAAACTCATACGGAAAAAAGGTGGGAAACCAGCATTTCCATGCAATGTTTCAATAAACGAAATAGCAGCACACTACACGTCTCCACCCAATGATAAAAAAAGGATTCCAGATAAATCCATAGTCAAGTTGGACCTAGGCGTTCACGTGAATGGGTATGTAACCGACAGTGAAATCACCATATGTTTCAACCCAGAATATGGAAGCCTTCTAAAAGCGGCGGAACAAGCCCTGAAAGCAGCGATAAACGAAATACGTCCAGGAATTCCAACTTCAAAACTTGGCGCAATTATCGAAAAAACGGTAAAATCCCACGGCTTCAAACCAATCTCAAACTTGACAGGCCATCAGATAGGAAGATATCTTGTGCACGCTGGCACATCCATACCTAATGTTTCGCGTATGTCCTTTTTTTCAAAAATCAAGCTGGGTGGAGTCTACGCCATTGAACCCTTCGTAACGTTACCAAACGCGGTAGGCAAGGTCAAGAACGGAGACGAAGTCACGATTTTCCGCTTTCTCAAGCGAAGATCATCAAAAAATCCTTATGCAAAACAGCTTCTAAAACACATTGAGAATAGCTTTAGAACCTTACCTTTCGCTGAACGTTGGCTGCAAAATGTTGTGCCGAAAGAACAATACCAAGAGGCATTCCGAGAACTTTTGTCTTCCAAGGCTCTTATGGGCTATCCTATATTCGTTGAAGCCAGCGGAAAACCAGTGGCTCAGGCTGAACATACTGTTTTGATAGTTGAGGACGGCTGTGTAGTCTTAACTTAGAAACGCGTTCTTTTCGTTTTCTCTTTAACTTCTCTGTAGATTGCTGTTATCAACATGTTTTCGTTGCATTTCTGGCATGGGTCAACGGCTTTGAAAATGTAGTCTCCCCGTTCGAACTCTCGGATGCTCTTGAAACCGCATTTGCTACATTCAATTGTGGTTGTTATGGCTGGAGCCTTTATGCTTAAACGTTTTATTCTTTTCCTTGTTTGAAGCAGTACATAAGTAGATAGGGCTGCACCCAAAAATCCTATGAGTAACAGGTAATATGCCGCGATTTCGTTGTAGTTGAAGGCGCTGATGGCTAGAATAAGGGCTGTTAGGGACAATGCCAAAGTTATAAATATCACTAGCAATACAAACGACGAGATTCTTTTTGTTGCAGATGATGAAGCTTTACTCATTTCGACACTCTCCTATTGCCCAATACCAATGGTGTTACCGACCCCAGCTATAATCACCTTGTCGCCTTCTTTCGTTTTTTCTAAAATGACTTGCTTTATTCTCTCGATAGCCTTGTCGACGGCATCAAAAATCTCTTTACGCATCGGCGAAACAGCATCCCCAATGTCTTCCTTTATTATTACAGCGTTTATTGGCACGCGATATTTTAAGATTGACTCCTCGATTTTGAACTGATCTACACCAGGTCCACCTATGGCTGCCCCCACTCCCTCAGCAACTTCGCCAACCTCTTCACCTTCAAGCTTTAAGGCTGCGTCCACCATGATTATATTAGCTATATTCCCTTCATTTTCCTCCATTATCGTTTTCACCCCGTCTCCAGGCTTGCCAACGTTTCCTCCCGGCCCTTCAGCTTTGATAACGTAGGCTGTTCGTCCTTCTATAGGCACAGTTGCAACAACACATTCTTTTGCTATATTTCTCGTTGGGGATCCATGCGTTAGCTTTGCTGCTACAAGTGCTCCTGCTCCGTCGCCTATTGGTTGACCATATGCAAAAGCTTTCAATGCGCTGGCGTAGGCTTCAGCCTCCCGCATCACAAGAGGCAATATCATCTGTATCTGCATTATAATATACAGGCTTAACGTTTTCTTGCCCAGCAAATAGAAGTGTCTTATCACTTTGTAGATGTAGTTTAGAGCCATTGCTGCCTCGAGAGTGTTTTCGAGATTGTTCGCTTGTGTTTTATCTGTTGCTGGCGCCATCAATTTTACATCATCCTTGAAACGGGTTTCCCTAACGTCCAGTATGTGTTCGAGCTTCGCCACTACTCCCGCAGGATCTAGGCTTTGCGGTGATATCGTAAAATACTCTAGGAACCTGTCAACTCTAGCCGTGGGGTCTGTTTGCGGCTTTCCAATTTCTTTTATTGTTTCTATTGCAGTTTTTCTTCCTTCATCCTTAATGTATTTCAGTTTGTAAAGCGACCCTTCAACTTCTCTGAGCATGATATAAATCTGAATCCTCTGTCCATAAAACATGAAAACAAAGAAAAAGGCATAGAATAGTATGTTTAGAATCCACGAAAACTCTCCGAACGGTTCTTGCATGATCTGATTCTGTAAAGCTGTCATTGTCGCCAATTTGTTCACAAACTCACCTTTTGGAAAACTATAAATGCTCAGTTATAAGTTTTAGGTAATTCCACTCCACATTAGAACAGTAAATTCAGACAGGGGCTGCCAGCTTTCCCGGGTTCGCATGGCCGAAGACCACACTACAGCCGGGAACGGAGCGCAGTTTAACTTCTGAGTTCGGAATGGGATCAGGTGGATCCCGCACCCTATGGCCGGCAAACCCCAACATACACGTTCAGTCTATGCTCATTAACTTTTCGCTTCTAACAATAGAAACTTCCTTATCTTTCTTCCGAAAGGAGCCCTGATGCATATCGTATGTACACGTGAAGCCTTGAAAAAGTCCGATCTTTCTCGAGTGTTTTCCTAATTGCCTTAGATCCGACTGGAACCAGAAAAAAGGAGAGGGGGGAGATTGTTTTCTAGTCTTTTGCCATGGCAAGGACGGATTTAATGGAAATTATGACAGCTGCTGGAGCTGCGAACGCTACGATATACCTTAGGATTCCATCAGCCCAGTAAAAGAGCAGTTCGTGGATATTGCCTAGCGGAAGCCAGACATTTGCAGCAGCGGCTACTATCAGAGCAATTGTTGCTATGAGAAACGGAGTCACCTCTTTAGCTGTTATGCTTGTGATTCCGATAATGATCCCTAAGATTAACATGATCAAAGTGATCCATCCGTTATAGTCACTAACGTCAGGGTCGTTCCATCCATCTCCGAGATAAACTTCCGCCCGCTTGTCGTATGCCATGTAACCGATCGCCAGTCCCATTACAATCGCTATAACGAGGAAGGCGATATACGCCCATCGTGCTATTTCTTCCATTTCCATTTTAGACCACAAAAGTTTAGTTATCATCATTAACATATTATAAATCTTACGCATAAGACCTACCTGCAAAACCTCTTCTTAAGGCGTTCTAAAGATGTAGAACTATGAAAAATGCTGTAAAACCCTTAAAAAATCTAAGCGGTGTTATTCGCGGGAAAGCTTTGCAAAACCTCATTTTCGTTGAAAGGAATAAGGCATATATTTTATCTTTCACAGTTAATCTAATGCCTAGAAAAGGGGCCGTAGTCTAGACAGGAATGACGACGGGCTCCAGAAGCACAAGAACGGGTTTGCGGACCAGTTGGGATGAAGAAGTTCTGGAGCGGTTAGAGAAACCCGTAGGGACGGTGCTTAAGCACTGTTTCCGGGTAAAGGTCGTCGGTTCAAATCCGGCCGGCCCCACTTCTCAGACAAGCTTCGCACGCATGTTGTCTCTTTATTCTCAGCTGTGCTAGTTCGAATTCTTAATCGAGCATGACCTGTTTCTGATGGAACAGCACTTCTCGTCGGATCTTTTCTTTTGTATATCCGAAAACTTCGAGCAAGGTTTCGCCAGCAGAGATGAGCATGTCCAAATATTTTTGGGCATCGTAACAAGTTTTTGGTTTAAGCAACTCAGCAGCCAAGACTCTGTTTTTCACGGTTCTACTTTTTGAATCAACAATCAAATACTGAACAGTTTGACCTGCCGAAACTTCAAAACCTGCTCTTTCTAGCTGTTTTGCAGCAATAGCCTGAAAAACGTCGTGGCTATAACTTGACGGAGACTTTGAAAGCCTCTTTGCAACTAATAAATCTTGAATACTAACTTGTTTTGAAACCAACTTCGGAGCGTATTCGCTTAAAACATTTAAGGCACTTGAAATCCTAGCCAAAAAATCTTCAAAATCGACAGATTTAGCAAGCTTCTTGATCATTTCAACCTGAGCCTCAGCAATGAAATGCGGAGTATCCCCGCGCCTCGCCTCACTACCTCTCATCTTAATCTTACCATTGTCAAACACACCGTAATACCTGTTCAAAACAGGAACACCTTCAAACACCTTTGAAGGAAGAAAAACGATCCAGCGGTATTTTCCCTCAACATTTAATGGAACGTTGATTGTTCTTGAGACTTCTCTGCAGAACTCTGCAACCTCTTTCGGAGAAGCTCTGGGTTTCTTTAGCCAAAGGGAGTCTACAATGCCGTGAATCACTTCAAAACCGTGTTCTTCAGCCATTTTAGCCGTCTTCAGCAATGCATCCCGAGCAAAAGCACAAACCGCAATGTGCGCGTCAACCTTGCCAAAACGCGCATTCCTATAACCTAAATAGCCAAAACAAGTAACCAGAATCCATTTGAGAGCAGCCTGACGCATGTTATAAACGTGTCTCTGCTTTTCGTCTTTTGCTTCCCTCATCAAACCCTTATACTTCAAACGTTTCGCTAAAAGCAGATCCAATGTCTTAGGCACGATACCACGCCTTTTTTCACAAATGTTGTAACCAAGCTCAGGAACCCTAAGCTCAGAGTTTGGACAGCACTTGCAGAGAACGGTTTCAGCCGAGATGTTACGCGTCAACATCAACATTGGAAACATAGAAGTAAAATCAACTTCCACAACATCTGTGTGAAAACCAAGTTTTGGCTCAAAAACAAACCCTCCGCGATCAGCAACAAGCAGCTCCCACGCAGACTTGAAAGATTCTGGCTCACGCTTTTTCCACGGAATAAGAATGTCATCTTCCCAAGCAGTATAAAGTTGCAACGAAGACATTATGCCTCCAATAGAAGCTCTGGCACTTCTATGAAGTGAAACCCTACAAGTCCTCGAAACCTCAATCAACCCTTCCAAACCGCAAGAAGTATAGATAAACGTGTTATCCACGTCAATGTGAACCCGACCATAAAGCCTACGAGTAGGTGCCTTATGATAGACTCTGCCATAAGAAAAGAAAGTTCTGCCTCGACTCTTCTTGGTCTTTAATGGAACATTCTCTCTACTCAAAACAAAACGATTCAAAAGACCATTAACAAAAGCCCGATAAGTCAAATAAGGAAAAATAAAAGAATCCCCACCATGAGTAAAAACAAGATCAGGATCTTCCTTTTTGACAGCCTTGACAAGTCCTAATATTTTATCTTCCTCAGTTCCCTCACTAACAACTATAGTCTTATCACCAAAATCCAGAGATACACTGTCTATCTTATCAGTAAACCTTTGAAGCACTCCTTCTTTTTTGACGTCTACGTTAAGCCACATGGAACGAAAAGGTGGAACATCATAATCAACACTTTCAACAGAATCAAGAACGTCACAACAAAGATTTTTTCCAGAGTCAACAACTACCACATGAGCCAATGGAAAAACATCTCTCTCGTACAAATAAGCCTGCGAGATCGGAACATCCACGTTATGAAAGCGGAACTTCTCATACCCACCAAGCCTAAGGATTTCCCTGGCAAAAAATGAAGCTCTACGATAATCGTTTATGTCTATCTCCAAAACCTTCTTCTCAGAGACATCCATTAAATCTGCATACTTCTTAACAAAACGACAACCAGCAACAGAACGGCTATCCCTAAGTTTCTCGCTTAAGCTTTTAAGGTCTGAAAATTTTCCTGAAACATAAATTCTATGGACAAAGTTGTCAACGAGCTTAACTCGCTCTCCATTTTCAGCAATAACCCACACTGTTATTTCATGGGGACCTGAAGGATAAACATCAAACAGCCAGCCCCGAACCGTTTCAAGTTTGACGAAACTGTTTTTCCAGTCGCTCAAGGCTTTCCCTAATCTCCATAAGCTCCTTCTGTTGACCGAGCAAAATGGACATGAACATTGCTTCAGCCAAAACTGGCCTGGTAGCCATGCCTGCAGCCGACGCGTGAATTCTGCAAACCTTCATCATTTCATCGAAGGCCTCAACGTCTTTACCTCTCAAAGCCTTCCGAAAGCCTTTCCAACGTCTAATTTCTCCTTCCAAAGCCTGCCTGTAAGATGGAACAGTCCTTCCCACATTTTACACCTCCATAAAATTTGTTAAAGGAGCATAGTCAGCCGTCGGTAAATCCATACTGAACCGATTAATACGCGGATGGTCTTCTAGAACAAAACTCAAAATTTTGCCTCTTTTCCTCAATCTAACCGAAATGTTTGACCTGCCAAACAGAAAAGCCTCAAAGAACACGCCTCGCTTAGATCTTCTCTCCGGAAAATAGCTAGTAACTACAATCGACTTCTTTCTTGCTGCAATCTCCGAAAGTTTTGCACAAACCTTCATGAAAAGGTCTTTGGCCTCAGTTTCAGGGATGTCCCTATCAAAAAACAAAGAAGTAATGTCTGAAACAACCAGCAGTTTGGACCTTTTCCTTCTCAAGAAGGATTCAAGCTTTTCCAAAATCAAAGAAGAAAGCTGATAGGCGGTAAACGCCCTCGAAATGTAAATCTTCTCTAAAACCAATTTTGAATCCAAACCATGACTTTGAGCAATTTCAGACACCGAATAAGGATTAAACGAGTTGCCACCATCAACGAAAATGACAGATGAGCCTAAACCGCCCTTGTTCGGTGGTAGCTGACAACGAACAGACAAAACAAAGGACATGAAAGAAGCAGCGTGCCCATGTAAGACAGCGAAATCGCCAAGTTCAAAACCTGAAAAAACCTTATTTAACACTGGAACTCCGAGGGAAAGACGTCTGATCTTTTCGGCTGACAAAACAGACAAAATGCACCCCTCATGCTTCAATAGAGAAAATCGAGTGACACCAAATAAACGTTTGCCAGAAAAGCATTGTTTAATACTGGGAGAGAGATAACTTAAAATGAAGCATAATTTCATGGTGTGAGGGCAGATTTTGAGAGAATACCTGATTGGCACAGGCGGATGGGCCTACTTCCAGATTCCAGGGCTTCCCTCTTTAACGGCGTATTCTAGAGCCTTTGACTTTGTAGAAGTAAACTCAACTTTCTACGAGATACCTCCACTGAAACAAGTGGAGAAATGGAGAAGAATGGTCTCACAAGATTTCCAATTCACAGTAAGAGCACACCAAACAATAACTCACAAGAATAGGCTTCAACCAACACAAGAAACGTTAGAAGATTTTCAGAAAATCCAAAAAATATGCGAGATCCTGAAAGCCGAAGTAATACACTTTCAAACGCCGCCATCTCTCAAAATGGAGCACACAGCAATCAAGAACCTCCGCAATTTCCTCTCATCCGCAAACCTTGGAAAAATGAGAATAGCCCTCGAAATCAGAGGAAGTCCTCCAAGCCAGTTGCCACAGGAACTTGTTAGGACAATGCAAGAGCACAACATGATCCATTGCGTAGACCTTTCAAAACATGAAATGCCAGCCTACGATTCCGATGTACTGTACTCCAGACTTTTTGGAAAAGGACACCACAACATATACCAACCAACAGATAAAGAACTGAGACAGATAGACAAGAAAGCCTCAAAAGGAAACCTTAAAAAGGTGATCTTAAGCTTTCACTTCACTAAAATGTACAAAGACGCTGCAAGACTAAAACTATACAAGCAAACAGGCAAATTCCCAAAAATCACAAAATCAACAGGGCTCTCATCCTTAGCAGAAGTTCTCAAAGAAGACGCCCAGTTTCCAGCAACAAAACAAAAACTGGTACACAGTCAAGGATGGAAGCTCTTCGACGTCACTCCAGAGAAACGAACCCTGACAAGGGAGATACTACAGGAACTTCCAGAAAAAACGTATCATAGTATTAATGAAGTGGTGCAAACACTGAAATCACTTGTCGGGTGATGATTTTGACCACACCTTCAGAAAAGACATTACTTGGCACATCCGGATGGAGCTACAAAGAATGGATAGGTCCTTTCTACACAAAAATGGACAAGAGCATGCTCCGAGCATATGCAAAAGTCTTCAGAACCGTTGAAATTAATTCTACATTCTATAGATATCCCTCCAAAGGCACTGTTATGGGATGGGTCAAGTATTCGCCAGAAGGCTTCGTGTACTCAGCAAAATTGCCCAAACTGATAACCCATGAGAAAATGCTGGATCTACAGGAAGGTGTGGGAGAAGACTTACAGAAGTTCATAGAACTCATGGAACCACTCTCTCTCAGTGCAAAACTCGGCTGCTTACTGATTCAACTTCCGCCAAAATTCGGATATAGTCCTAGCAGACTGGAAAATTTCTTCAGAATACTTCCAACTCATGTGAGATTCGCTGTTGAATTCAGAAATTTGTCATGGATGAGAAAGGAAACATGGAGTCTACTCGAAAAACATCGAGTAGCGTACACCATTGTTGACGAACCTCTGCTTCCGCCAGAGCCGTACATAACGTCAGACATAGCATATTTTAGATGGCACGGTCATGGAACAAGGCCATGGTTTAATTATCGATACGATGTTGAAGAGCTTGAACCGTGGATTCCGAAAGTAAGAGAAACAGCTGAAAAAGCTCAAAAGGTGTATGCGTACTTCAACAATCATTATCATGGTTACGCGGTTGAAAATTGCCTCCAAGTGCTGGAAATGTTAGGAGTGCTAACGCCAGCGCAAAGAGAAGCCAAAAACCGAGTGGAAAATTATTTCAACAGATCAGTGAAGATGAAGCAGCCTACGCTGGAAGCATTTGTTAAACCAAAGAAAATGAGCTTCGAAGGCCTGCTACGTTCTTTTGCAGACGCTAGAAGGCTGGAAAGGGCCAAGCGCATAAAGGATAATGAACTGAAAGTGGTAAAGGAGACAAGTGGACGAATAGAAGCCACCGTAAGAGACTATCATATAATCATTGATGTTGAAAGTCGAACAATCTTACATGACTGCGCTGATTGGAGCAGAGTGTTGCCAAGCAAAAGATTATGCAAGCATGTTGTGAAACTCCTACTTGCGATGGATAGAGAAAAAGCTTTGAAGATACTGAGAAAAATCGATGCCGAAAAAGACACGTGGCAATTCAAACCATACACACAATAGCAAACTCGCTGCTTTACAGCGTACTGATTTCTTCAGAAATTCTGCGCAAGAATTAAGTTCTTAATGGCCTAGAAAGAGATTGTGTAGAAGTGTTGTCTGAGGGAATTAGATGAAGGTAGAAAAGGAGATCATCTCATACCTACATGAATATGGAAACACAAGAGAAAGCGACTTAATCAACTATGGTGTAAAGAAATTCAACTACTCTTCGGAAGAGATGAAGAAAGTCATAAAGCGAATGGCAATAAAGGATGAGATCCACTTCATTGTTCACGGCAAACTAGAACCTCCTGAAGTTTATGTTAGCTTGAAAGAACCTTTGCCTCCCGAAATCGCAAGGATTTTCCTAGAAGCCTTCGTCCAGATGAAGGCAGGGCAAGAGGACGTGCAGAAAATTCTTCAAGAAGCAGCAGCGATTGCAGAGCGAAAGATTGAATGAAAAGCATTCGCAATGTGAGCGTCCAAATATTGAACATTTGCCTTATCTCATATCTACTTCGTGTTTACGTCTAAGTTTTTCATCTTCTAGTCACCAAAACAAATAAAAACGTCAAACGTAACGAAAGAAAGCACTGAGTGTGCTGGAAGTATGCCGACTGAAGTCTTTGACCAAGATAGATTCGTCGAAATCAGTGAACGTGCTGACTATTGCGCAGTTAAAAGATTAAAAGATGTTGTCAAATTGAAGCTTCGTACAGCGAGGATACTTTACACTTTGAAGGTTGAACCGGTAAAAGCTGAAGAGTTAATTAAGAAACTGCAATGCGAAATTCGTGAAATCTAGTTTTATCATCGCTACTTACTTCTTCAGAAATATGATGGTTTTCCTTTACCTCTTGATCGTATTGGGAGAAGTGTGAGTCTAATTACAGTGTGGAGGTGAGAAGGCTTGCTGTTAAACCGAATAGTATTGGAAAGGGTAATCCTGGAAACATGCCTTTTCTCTCCAACATTTTAAATGCTAACAAGCATCCGAACAATATGCCAATGATGGAAGCAATACAAGAAATGAAATTAAATTTTAGTAGCATGTGACCTGAAAGTAAGGAATAGAAGGTCAAGTCACCCAATCCCATTTGAATGTCCTGGAAGGAGAAGCTTAAACCGCGGAGTTGTTCAAGTCCGTTAAGAGCTATTTTTCCTACTGGTCCGTGATACACAGCAAACGCATCGTAGACTGCTAGAAAGCAAAGAATCAAGATTGCGCTTAAGGTGGGAATTGAAGCTGCCAAAAATGTGCCCAGAGCTCCTCCTAAACAAAGAACTATCAAGTTGCAGAATCTGCTTCGAGTTCGAAAAACTGTGAAGCCGACAACGATTGTTATGGTTAGTGACGATATTAGGATTAGAGTTTCAATGTGCGGGATGGAAAATCTTGAGAACGCTGCGAACAAATAGATGAGGGAGAGTATGAAAACAGCGGTTGTTAAGGCGAATCCAGTGATTAGCATGATCAATTTGTGACTTTTTCGTTTCAAAAGAAAGTATAGTAGTGTTGCGCCGATTCCAACTAGGATGACGAAGTAAGAGGCGTTTCCGAGGGAGCCGAAGATGTCTTCGGAGAAAGGGGTGATTATGTAGGTTTCTATAGAAGATGTCAAAAATAGGTATGCGCATAACACTCCAAAGATTAGACTTGCCAATATCGGTGTTAGATGTATCAGCTTAGCTTTAAACATACTATTCAAGGGCATCGCCCTAGGCTATCCACGGTTTTCTCGACTTTTGAGTAGCATTTGCTACAGAATAAACTTTGTTTCCTATCCGTTTCGAAAATCGAATTGGAAAAGTACATAACGCAAAACGGATTAGAACAATGTCGCAAGCCTAACGTGTGTCCAAGTTCGTGCACTGCTTCTTTTGTGCCTCTCTCCGTAAAGAGTTCAATGTTTGATGGTTGTTTGTAGAATTCTGGTCTAAGTCTCCACAATGAGATTAAGGCTGCCTTTCCGGGGCATTCTGCTTCGCCAAAGACGAAATTTAGGTTTGGGACGAAGATGTCGATGTCTACTATTCCTAAGACTTTGTCTATGGTTTTCTCCTTTTCAGCATAATCACGAATCTTTGCTAGTATGTTGCTTGAGCTGTATTGCTCCCTTGCTTCGTTGAATGCTTCTTTTGGTGTAGGTAGTGTTTTGGGAATTAGTGTGCATGTTGACTTGGGAAAAGTCATGTTTAGGTTTTCTTGTACTCTGCTTAAGACGTTGGAATCTATTTTTCCTGTGCGTAGGATTCCAATTTTCATTTGTTTCACGGCTAAATCTTGAATGTGTCTCCTGTTTTAGGTGCTTTCACTTTCAGTCCCAATTCTTTCTTTATCCATTTTGCAAAAAGCTCGCAGTTTCTTTCTGCGCCGTGAATTACGTAGATTTTTGGGTTTCCGCCAAGTTTTTTCACGGCTTCTTTGAGCTCGCTTGCTCCGCAGTGGGATGAGAAATCGAAGTGTCCAACCTTTGCTTTGATCTTTCTCATTTTTCCATCAATTACGCATATTCCCTTGTCAAGTAGCTGTCTTCCAGGTGTGCCTGGGATTTGATAGCTGACTAGAAAGACGGCGTCTTGTGCTTTTTTTCCGATTTTTGACATGTAGAATATGGCTGGGCCGCCCTTGAGCATGCCTGCAGTTGAGATTATGACGCCTGGTTTTTTGGCGGTTTTTCTTCGGTCTCTCCAGCCTTGAATCCAGTAGGCGGAGTGTAATGCGTCTTTTAGGAGTCTTGGGTCTTGTAGAAACTGGCTGTGGTTCATCATTATGGTGTTTGCTCCGCGGATCATGCCGTCGATTGTGACTGGATATTCAAAATGGTGAGCGGCTAGGACGCATGCTATTTCTTGGGATCTTCCTACTCCGAAGGCTGGGACGAGGACTGTGCCGCCTCTTTCGACGGTGTCTGTGGCTTCTGCTATGAATTGTTTCTCTAGTTCTGGGCGTTCTGTGTGTTCTTCGCTTGCGTATGTGCTTTCGATTATCACGGCGTCTAGGTCTTTGTGTTCCATTTTTGCTCCGTTCAGAAGTCTTGTGTTCGTGGTGTTGAAGTCGCTTGTGTAGAGTAGTTTTTTTCCTTCGGCTTCGATTAGTATTTGGGCGCTTCCAGGAATGTGTCCAGCGTTTAGGAGTTGGAATTTAATGTCTCCGATTTCTTGTTCGACGCCGTAGTCTAGGTGTTTGCTGTTTCTCATCATTGATTTTAGTTCCAGATATTCGAAAGGTAGGTAGTAGCTGGAGAGTTTGATGAAGTCTGAGATTAGAAGATGATTAAGTTCTGCGGTTAGTATGTTTGTATAGAGTGGTTTTTTTCCGTGGATGTAGAATACGGGGATTGCGCCTGAGTGGTCGAGGTGACTGTGGCTTAGGATTATTGCGTTGACGTCTTTTGGTGGTACGTGCATTGGGAATCCAGGTGTGTGATTCAGCATGACTCCGTAGTCTAGTAAGACTTGTGTTTTCGGGGTTTTTACGGCTATGGCGCTTCTACCGACTTCGCGGGCTCCACCTAGGAATTTTATTTGCATTTGGCTCATTTGTTTTCTTCCGTTAATGCAGTAATCATGCTTTTTGGTCGTTTAAAAGTGTATTGACTTTTTAGCGTGAGCGACTCTGACTTGTCCTTTCTTGAGGGCTTTTAATATTTCGTTGATGTCTGAGGAGGCTTGTATTTCGGTGTAGACGGTCCACATTTCGTTTGTTCGGTGGGCGTCGCTGCCGGCGACGCCTGGTAGGTTCATGGTTTTTGCTAGGTTTTCTGCCATTTTGTTGGTTTGAGGTGTTGAGATGCCGTTTAGGATTTCTATGGCGTCGAAGTGGTAGTTTTTTGCTTGGTCGCCTAGGCCGTATGCTCTGTAGGGGTGGGCTGCGATGGTTAGGCTGTTTGTTTGTTTTGCGAAGTTGATTACGTTTTTTGGGGTCCATGGTTTTGGTGGTAGCTGTGTGGTTCCTAGGATGATTATGTCTCCTTGAGTGGTGCCTATTTCGACTCCTGGGATTATGAGGATGTCTTCGTATGGAGAGGCTAGCTTTTGTGTTTTGTAGTATCCTTCAATTGTGTTGTGGTCTGTTATGGCTATGGCTTTTATGAACGGGTGTGCATGAAGCTGGTTTACTATGGTTTTTGGGGGGATTGAGGCGTCGGGTGAGAAGGTTGTGTGGATGTGTAGGTCTGCTCGGATCAAGGTTTTTCGCTCAGTGCTTTTTGTAGAAGTTTCTTCAAGTTGGTTAACATGGTTTTGGTTTGTTTTTGTCTTGTGTTGATGTGTTTAAACTTGATGTTTTTCTTTTTGCACGTTTTTTTGCCTATGTTTAGGATGTTTTTGTTCCAGTTTTCTGGGTCGTTGATTAGTATGATTGTTTTGTAGTTTGTGTTTTTGATGTAGTTTGCTGTTTGTTTTGTTACGTATTCTATTGTTTCTTGGTCTAGTGGCTGGGTTGTTTCGTGTTGTGAGAGGGGGTAGACTTGGTCGAGTTCGATTGGGATTATGCCGAAGGGGGCTGCGTAGAAGCATGTGTGGATTTTGTGTTGGTGTTGTTTGAATGTTTGTTGGAGGAGTTTTGTGATTGGTTTGTATTGTTTTGATTTGCTGAATGGTTTTGTTCTTGTTTGGGGAGCAAGTAGGAGGATTGTT